>ERZ779737.91-NODE-91-length-92293-cov-5.208732_pt1 | contig 92293 bp, 53 predicted proteins | sample MGYA00511889_ERZ779737 | MGnify/ENA primary metagenome ERZ779737 (study PRJEB29588, sample SAMEA2163575) | human gut metagenome | biome: human gut; feature: human-associated habitat; material: faeces | place: Denmark | collected 2008/2010 ...
GAACGGCGAGGCGCAGCCGAGCCGCTCGTTTATTCAAGCACCCGCCATAGTGCCATAAGATGAATATTAATTTCCATCAATAGCATATTCGGCTTGCTTAATGTGCTACAATATGATATAATATGATTGATTTTGAGGTAAGTATGGAATTCAAAGAGAAGGTGTATCAAGCACGCATGCAACTGGGACTGACCCAGACAGAACTTGCGCAACTGTTAGGGCTTGGATATGCTACAATAAATCGATGGGAAAACGGCGTCACTAAACCCACTAAATTGAAAGAGTATGCATTCGTTCAATTTTGCTCAAAGAACGATGTCGTGATTGACGATACGGATGAGGATAAAAAATGAAATTAATAAGTTTGTTTAGCGGTTGCGGCGGATTGGATCTTGGTTTTGAACGAGCAGGATTTGATATTCCCGTGGCCAATGAATATGATCCTACAATTTGGGAGACTTATAGGGTCAATCATCCGTCGACCAAACTCATAGAAGGCGATATCCGCAATATCAAAGAAAGCGACTTCCCTAACGATGTAGACGGGATAATAGGGGGTCCCCCATGTCAGTCATGGTCTGAAGCAGGTTCACTTCGCGGAATTAATGATTCGCGCGGAAAACTGTTCTATGACTACATAAGAATTCTCAAGAGCAAACAACCAAAATTTTTCCTTGCGGAAAATGTTAGCGGAATGTTGGCGGATCGTCATTCGGAAGCAGTACGCAATATCATTGAGATGTTCAAAGAGTGCGGATACGACCTTACCGTTTCTTTGGTCAATGCAAAAGATTACGGCGTACCCCAAGAGCGGCGCCGGGTCTTTTATATAGGTTTTCGGCGTGATTTAGGTGTGCGTTTTAAGTTCCCTATAGGGTCAACGGCTGATGACAAGAAAAAACTGACCTTGCGCGATACGATATGGGATTTACAGTATACCGCTGTTCCTGCCGGGGCGAGGAACTATCACAATCCCAAAGCGATAAACAATAACGAGTTTTTTACCGGCGCATACTCTCCGATATTCATGAGTCGAAATCGGGTCAAAGGATGGGATGAGCAGGCTTTTACCGTTCAGGCTTCGGGCAGGCAATGCCAATTGCATCCGCAAGCACCCAAAATGAGATTTATTGAACAAAACAAGCGCGAGTTTGTTAGGGGCAAGGAGCATCTGTACCGTAGAATGACCATACGTGAAATTGCGCGGATCCAAGGATTTCCCGATGACTTCAAATTTATTTATAATTACACGGACGATGCATACAAAATGATTGGCAACGCCGTACCTGTCAATCTCGCCTACGAAGTGGCCATAGCAATTAAAAAGGTGCTGCAATAAGGAGAACATAGGATGAGTAACCAAAGCAATAATCAAGGTCGCGCATACGAATATGTTTGCATAAATACTCTTTGTACAGAGATAAATAAAATTCGCGCAGCAGAAATAATTAAAAATTCAGCTTACGAAGCAGCAACGCGCGCATGGAATTCAACTTCTGACGGATTCAAATATATTCTGCAACAAAGTGCGGTTGCTGCAGTAAGCACCATATTCGATATGGAACCGATGTTGCTTGAAACAGATTCTGATTTGTTGACACTTAAGATTCAAACCGACAACGAAGGAAAAGTCGGTGATGTGCGCGATATTATCATTGCTCGCTCAGATATTAAGTGGGAAATAGGCTTGAGCATCAAGCACAATCACTTTGCAGTAAAACACAGCAGATTGGCAAAGACTTTGGATTTTGGTGCCAAGTGGTTTGGCATACCGTGTTCCAAACAGTATTGGAATAGCATCGAACCGATTTTTAATTATTTGTCCGAACAGAAAGCCGGAAATAAAAATTGGAACGAACTTCCGACTAAGGATAAGGATGTATATGTCCCACTGCTTAAAGCTTTCATTGACGAAGTGTTGCGTAGCAATGAGAATGATCCTACCGTGCCACAAAAGATGGTTGAATATTTGCTGGGTGAGTTTGATTTTTATAAGATAATCAGCATCGACAGCAAACGGATCACGCAGATACAAACCTATAATCTTCATGGGACATTAAACCAGTCCAGTCGAGTCGTCACACCTAAAATTGCAGTGCCCCATACGCTACTGCCAACACGAATAGTCAGTCTTGACTTTAAACCAAACAGCACTAATACTGTCGAGCTCTATATGGATGGCGGCTGGCAATTTAGCTTCCGCATACATAATGCTTCAACAAAGGTAGAAACGAGCTTGAAATTTGACATACAAATTGTAGGCATGCCAACAACGATTATTACAATTAATTGTAGCTGGAATTAACTAGCGGTGTCATTATAGTGAGGAAAAATGAACTATATTAAATCATTACATATTGAGGGCTTCAAAAAGTTTTCTTTTCTCGACATCTCATTCAATCCACACACTAACATCCTTGTGGGAGAAAATGAGGCAGGCAAAAGTACTATTTTGGACGCGATAAAGATAGTATTAAATCAAACCTATCGGAATGCTGACAAATCAATATTGCGCGACCTTTTTAATTTGGAGATGATAGCCGCGTTTCAATCAAATCCTAGTATTGCTACTCTTCCTAAAATACTTATAGAAGTCGAGCTTGAACTAGATCCAAAACAAGCGAACTCTTCTTATTTTTATGGTGAGGTGTATGGCTCTAGGCGATCACAACCTGCAAAGTTTGGCGTTCGCTTTGAATGTAAATATGATGAAGAAATAGGCTCTGGTATGGAGCAAACAATTCTAGAGGGCAAAATTCCTTATGAATATTACACTTTAATTTGGTCAACTTTTGCTAATCGAGCTTATCAAGTGATAAAAAAGCCGCTTGGTTTCGTTTCTATAGATACGACGAGCAATGCGGCATCGTCCTCGTTTAATTATTACAACCGCTCACTATTTGCGAGTAAATATGATGAGGTTATAAGAACGAAGGCAAAAAACGATTTTCGCTTGCGGCTCGAAACCGCTTTAGAAGAGATTAACCTGCCTCCATTGAGTGAAAATAGGAAGTTTGGTATAGATAGTAAAAAGGTTGTTTTAGAAGCAATCCTTTCCGTGTATGAAAATTCTATTGCGTTGGAGAATCGTGGTGGCGGCATGGAAAGTTTAATCAAAACACAAATTGCATTGGATAAAACCAATGGTTTAGATGTTGTCTTAATGGAAGAACCAGAGAATCATCTGAGTTTTATAACTTTGCAAAAAATGTTGTATGAAATATCAAAACGGCAAAATGACACACAAATCATTATTGCAACTCATAGTAACATGATTGCAAGTAGGCTAAATTTAAGCAATGTATTATGGATTGCAGACAAAGAGGTTATATCGTTGTCATGTGTCAATAAAACATCTGCCGACTTTTTCATGCGCGCAGACAACAACCTGTTTTTACAGCTATTGCTATCTAAAAAAGTTTTTTTAGTTGAAGGCGCAACAGAATTTTTATTATTACCATTATTTTATAAACAAGTTACAAAACGCTCTATAGAAGAAGATTCAATTTCTATTATTTCATGCAATGGCATATCGTATAAAAGGTATCTCGATGTTGTTAAGTCTACGCAAAAGAAAATAGCCGTCATGACCGACAATGATGGTCAAAGTGACAAAATCGCGGCAGCTGATGAATTTAACAAATCCCATTCTATGCAACAAATTTTTATGGGCATGAAAACAGATGATTGGACATGGGAAGTATGTATTTATAAAGAAAACAAACATGTTTTAGATGAATTAATTCCAATAAAAGATGGCGCTCAATATTGCTTTCATGGGGAAAATTATGGTCCTGTGTTAGGGAAAATGTTAAACAATAAAGTTGAAACTGCCTACACAATGTTAACATCAGGCATTGAATTTACAATACCTCAATATATAAGGGATGCAATCGAATGGCTAAACAAGTAATTTTAGCAGTGGCTGGAGCAGGCAAAACTTATCATATTTGCCATTCAATAGATCCTAAGAAAAAGAACCTAATTTTGGCATTTACACATGAGAACATTAACAATATACAAAAAGAACTTTGTCACGCTTTTGGCAAAGTGCCTCAATGCACAACCATCTCCACATTTGACGCATTTGTTTATCGCGAATTGATACTCCCTTATGAACCAAGCATAGGGGAACATTTCAGTTTTCCAAAATTTAGAAGCAACGGAATCTGCATGATAGATCCCCCGCGAAAAACCTTTACGATAAATGGCAAATGTCTTGCCAATCCTAAATATAAACCAAAAAACCAGTTTGCGCATTATATTACACCAGAGAAGCAATATTATTGCGCCAATCTTTCTGAATTAATTTTGCATATAAAGAAAAACGGCAGTTCGCTCATCAAGAGACTGGTCGAAAGAATCAGGTTTTTCTATGACAATGTGTTAATCGATGAATTTCAAGATTTTCGAGAATTTGATTATGATTTGATTATAAAATTGTCCCAAAGACTTGAAAATGTGACTCTCGTAGGGGATTTTTTCCAACATTCAGTCTCTGGAACGAATAACTCGGGCAAACCTTTTAAGAAAAAATCAACTGAAGTAAGTTATAATGATTTTGTTGACGAACTAAGGTCGCTAGGTTTTGATATTGACACAAAAACTTTAACAAAATCAAGACGCTGTTCGAACGAAGTATGCCGATATGTAAGCGATAAGCTCGGCATTGAAATTAGTTCTAGCGGAATAAACCAAGGATCTGTTTTTTGGATAGATAAAAACGCCGATGATATACTAAGAAACAAAGACATTGTTAAGTTAGTTTACAATGATGCGGCAAAATATAGGTTTAGAGCTATGAATTGGTCATATAGTAAAGGGGCAACTTTAGGTGCGGTTTGCGTTATTTTGACAAAGGATTTTGAGAACTTAGCTAAGGATTCGTTCACTACAACAGGAATTCCTGCTTCGACAATCAATAAACTCTATGTCGCGATGACGAGGAGTTGCGGGAATTTGTTTCTAATGAAGCATTCAACTTTTCAAAGGTTGCGCAACTACTACAAGAAATAATATGTTTCCGAGTAATGTTCGTTTTAGGTCGGACATGCTCCACCAAGCGTCGCCGTAAGGCGACATTTAACACGGCAAGCACAAGTGCTTGCCGTTTCTTTTTACGCCTACGGCTCCTTTCCCTCAAAAGCTGCTGCTTTTTCGGGTAGGGGGAATAGGATTTCTTAAAAAGTGAAAGTTTCCGGTTTAGGTTTTTATTTTGTTGCGAGAGTGGGGAAGGGCATGCGCCCATAAAGGCTAAAGCCTTTTCGAACCCCTATGGGCTGACGCTCTTGCCGTAAACGGCAATCGCTATTGCGTCGCGGAGCTCCTTACGCCGCCCCTCATCTCCACCACAAGCAAACAAAATCGAACCCGGTTTTGTTTGCTTTTTCTTTTATCATCCTAAGGCAATCCGTAATCACGGACTGCCTTTTTATATTGCCCGATAAACGTCCATCAACTTTTCCATTGTCTTTTACCTCCGAAATTTGATTGCCTTTCGGCAGGCAAAAGGGAGCATATGACGGCAAAAGGAAAGTATCTTTACTATCTGTTTGGGAAACTCAACGGGCAAAAGAAAAATCCTTGCTTTTCTGTCCTTTCATTCAGACGTTTACGCAAGGATTTTGCGACCGTTTACTTTCCCGAGGAATATGAGAGAATGAGCCCACGGAAGACAAGCTTCGGAGGATAACAAGCATAACACCGTATGACATACAACAAAAAAGGCTGCAAAAAGGAAAAACACGAGAGAGCGAAAAAGCGGAAGATTTCGCAAGCAGTTTAGCGCGAAACTCCGCTTTGCTCTCGTTTTCCGTTCAGTCTTTTAGTTTGTGTTACGGTGTGTGCTTGTCTGGCGGAGCGAAGCGACGCCACTTGTCATAGACAAGCACACGTCACAGTGACAATACGATTCAATCTTTATATTGCGATGATTTTATGGCTATAAATCGGTTCGCAAATTGATTTTCTTCTGCAAAAGGCATTGACTTTCTTCCGCAAAAAGTATATAATAATTAAAAATGGAATAGGTGTGATTATATGTATTATATGTCAACAACAGAAATTGCTAATAGATGGGGAATATCCGAAAGAAGGGTCGTACAACTTTGTTCTGAAAATCGCATTAAAGGAGTACAATTAGTAGGCAAGACATGGCTAATTCCTGACACAGCTCAACGCCCAGCAGATGCCCGCATTAAAAGTGGAAAATATGCTCAAATTACCCCACACGAAAAACCTATTAGCGAGTTAATAAATACAATATTTGAGGCGGATTGCTTAATAAAAATGAGAGAAATTCCAGATGAATCTATTGATATGATTCTTTGCGATCTACCTTATGGTATCACCCAAAATAAATGGGATTCATACATTCCATTGCCTCAATTATGGAATGAGTATATGAGGATTATAAAGCCAAACGGCGTAATAGCTTTGACATCTGCAGGTATTTTTACTGCGAAATTGATTTTAAGTAATGAAGAGTATTTCCGATATAAATGGATTTGGGAAAAATCTAAGCCAACTAACTTTTTAAATTCAAAAAAACAACCACTTCGAAAACACGAAGATATTTGTATCTTTTATAAAAATCAACCCGTTTATCATCCGCAAATGATACAAGGGGAAGCGTATGATAAAGGGACAAGAAAAGATCAACTCAGTGGAAGTTATGGTGATTTTAAACCTGTTAGAGTTAAAAGTGATGGATTAAGGTATCCTACCGATATTATTTATTGCAAAACCGCTGAATCGGAAGGAAAAGTTTATCATCCTACTCAAAAACCTATTGCTTTAGGACGATATTTAATAAGAACTTATAGCAATCCAGGCGATATTATTTTAGATAATGCCTGCGGAAGCGGATCTTTCTTGGTTGCGGCATTGCAAGAAGGTCGTAATTTTATTGGTATTGAGAAGAATGAAAACACATCCTTATTCAAAAAAGAAGATATAGACTATATTTACGTTTGTCACGAACGTCTTAAAAGAGCATGGAATAACTTATCTGATGATACTAAAAGTATCATGAAAAAGAGTTCTTTGATTGATGATTTCAGGAGAGAGTAAAATGCCGATAAGAGGAAATGAACGTAGTGCTGTTATAGAGCTAATAAGCGACATAAATGTATTTATATCAGATAGGGATATAATTATAAAGCGAGCTGGCGGTGAATTAACATTGACAGGGAGTCATAATGCCCTATTCCCAGATATTATGTTGTTTTCAGATACGGCAAGAACCCAAGTTTTACAAGGCTGGGAAGCAAAAATGCCGGATGTCCCCATTACCGATGAAACATTAATCAATAATGCAACACAAAAGGCAATATTACTTGGTAGCAACAGCTTCGTTTTATGGAATTTTAAAGCGGCACGTTTATATATTAAAGGACAAACAGGAAACTATTCTATTATAAAAGGCTGGGATGTCCCCGAAATCGTTTCGCGAGAAGATGTCGATAGATACGAGGACAATTGGAAACGCATTTTACATAACATTTTGTTGGAAATCAACGAGTTTCTGTTAAATGGTCTGCTTGTTGCGACAAATGTAGAAAATATTTTATCTGAAAATATAGGCTCAATGCTATTAAAACGCAATAAAAATGTCGTAGCTGATTTTATCAATAATAGCAGCTTAACTGATACAAGAATAAGTGCATTTTTAACAGGCTGGTGGAGGACTTATAGTGCCGAGTACAACAATGATGAAACGGATGTGACTAAAGCTTATGCAAAAACAATAATTTTGCATTGGTTTAATCGATTCGTGTTCGCAAATTTGATCAAAAAGCACTTCAATGCAGCTCGCGAAGTTGAGCGCATAAATACAGAAACTAGCATTGAACAAGCCAATAATGTTTTTAATTCCATTACAAATAGATGTGATTTTTATAATATCTTTGCCAGTATTCAATATGGGGAGCTGATGCCCGTTAGTACATGGAGCGATTTTGTCACAGTCAATCAATTTCTTATTGAAAATGACTTCAGTAGTTTATCTCAAGAGAGTTTACAGCTAATTTTAGAAAATACTGTTAGCGTTGCAAAAAGAGAGATACGCGGACAATATACAACACCAGAGATTCTTGCGGATATATTAGCACGCATATCAATAAGAAATCTTGTAGAAGATGTATTCGATCCTTGTTGCGGTACGGGGACTATTGTTAAGGCTGCAAAAAATTATAAAATAGAGAGATTGGATGCAAGGCGCGCTATTGATACGATATGGGCAGAAGATAAAGACTCATATCCCCTTCAAATTGCACAATTAGCACTAAGCGACACAAATAATTTTAATATTCCATTGAAGATATTTAAAAAGAATATTTTTTATTTGGAGCAATCTACCAACATTGACATAGTTGATCCGATAGATGGAAGGATGCTTCACTTCCCCCTTCCTGAATTTGGCGCAATTATTTCAAATTTACCTTTTATTGCATTTGAAAATATACTCCCCGAAGATGAAATAAAAATAAACGAAATAAATAGCTGGCTTGAAAGTTATGACGCCCATATTGATTTACGAAGCGACATTTATATTCCTATTATTTTTGCATTACATAAACATTTAAAACCTAACGGAGTATTAGGCGTAATTTTATCTAATTCATGGCTAGCTACAAAGGCTGGAGATTTATTTTATCGTGCGCTATTAAAACTCTTTCATGTTGAACAAGTTCATATCAGCGGAAAAGGAAAATGGTTTACGAATGCACAAGTTATTACTACCATTTTAATTCTGCGTAAGAAATGCGATGACGATAATATAGGTGATATGCCAGAGACAACTTTCTTCTTGTGGAAAAAAAGCCTCTCAGAGCTTGCTCATGCAGAACTTCGGGAGAATTTGATACTAACATCTCTGCAAAATCTCGAAGTTGATGGAGACATTGTAAAATCAAAAAAATATAGTCAGAGAGTGATTGATGCTATTCTCTCTTACAACTTGTCCAAAAATACTTTGTTTCATAATGTATCTTGGATTACTGAAATAGGAGATAAGCTTTGCCGCAAGAATACTATTTTTAAAGTAATTCGTGGCGAGCGTCGAGGATGGGATAATATGTTTTATCCTCCGATTGGTTCTAGAATTGATCCTGAATTTATTAAACCGGCATTGTTATCAAGCAGAAGTTTGACATCGTTTCAAGCTGTTCCTGATGGACAAGCATTTTGTTGTAGTTTATCTATTGAAGAGTTGCAGGAGAATGGCAAATTAAATACTTTAAATTGGATAAATCGTTTTAGGCATGAAAGAAATGGTACGGGAAAGTTATTGCCAGAAGTTCTAACACGTTCCAATATGTTTTGGTATGAAATGAATTTCAGTGCCACAGCGGAAATTATTACTGGAATGAATCCTGATAAGCGATTATTTTATGCATACTCCTCAACCCCTATTTTAATCAATCAGCGTTTCATTGGTTTTAGATTTTTAGACGCCAATGCTAACAAAGAATTGTGTTTTGCGCTATTAAACAGTATTTTTGATATGTTTATCATAGAGGCAACAGGTTTCGGCAGAGGATTAGGTGTTTTGGATATAAACGCAAGCAATATCTCTGACAGCTTCATGTTGAATCCAAATTGTTTAACCAATGAACAAGCAACTGCAATAGTACAAGCTTTTCAACCTATCAAGAATAGGCAGGTTTTTGATACGGAAACGGAACTACAACGGGAAGATCGCATAAATTTTGATCACGTTGTTTTAAGTGCATTTGGGATTGATAACTATTACGATAGAATTAAAGAATCTTTAATATCAATGCAGAAGGCACGGCATAGTGTTAAAGATTTGTAATGATATGTTAAAATTCTACAAAAGAGATAAATTAGTTATTATAACTTTATATCGATAGTGAAGAAGCCTTTTAAAGAAAAGAGGAAGGAATAATATTTATGGGAAATATAGAGATAGCCATGAGTAGAAAAAGCGTAGACCTAAAAAAATCAACGATATTCATTGCCGGAGTGTATGGGACTGGAAAAAGTACAATGTGTTCAGCATTGTCCAAAATGCTTCATATTCCGGCTTTTTCTGCTGGCGACCTAATTAGTTCAATCAACGGCGAGAAATATGGTGCAAACAAAACAGTTACAGATAAGGATGGCAATCAAGCTCTTTTAGTGGAGCGTGTACAGCAACTTTTCAAGAAGTATGAAAGAATTATCCTCGCGGGACATTTTTGTATTTTTAATGCAAATGCTGGTATTGAAATTCTTCCAGAATCGGTCTACCACGCATTGAGTATTTCGCAAATTATCCTGCTTGAGACTAATAGCCAAACTATTATCTCAAACCTACGTCGGCGCGATGGAATGGCTTATTCACTAAAAAGCATTTCTAAGTTGATTGAAAAGGAACGAGAGCAGAGTGAGCGGATTTCCGAACAACTTAATTGTCCGCTTAGTATTTATCAAATGACATTTACCGATCAAGATGTACAGCAAATCGCTTTGCTAATTAGCCAAGGAGAAAAAATATGAGAGTACTATTGGACACCAATATTATTATTTATCGTGAAAACAAAAAAATGACCAATTACAGTATTGGCCACCTGTTTCGCTGGCTAGATAAATTAAAATATGATAAATTAATTCATCCTTTAACGAAGAAAGAAATTGCAGAGTATAAGTATTCCGATCCGGCAGAAGCTATGACGCTTAAGCTTGATGCTTATCAGGAATTAAAGACTCAAGCTCCTATGGCAAAGCAAGTAACCGATCTCGCTGCAACAATAGATAAAAATGAAAACGATAGGGTTGATACCGTTTTGCTTAACGAAGTTTATCAAGGACGTGTCGATTTGCTTATTACTGAAGATAAACGACTTCGACAGAAAGGAGGATTGCTAGGGCTTGGACATAAAGTCCTTTCGATAAATGCTTTTCTAACAATCGCCACAAGCGAAAATCCCTCTTTAATTGAGTATAAAGCTCTTGCGGTACAAAAAGTTCCTATCGGTTCTCTTGATGTAAATAACGAATTTTTTGATAGTCTTAGAAATGCTTATAGCGGCTTTGATATATGGTTTAATAGAAAATGTGACGAAGAGGCCTATATTTGCCGAGATGACAGTGGCCGATTGCTTGGATTTTTATACTTGAAGCCAGAAAACATAGATGAAAATTATTCTGATATATCGCCATGCTTTTCGCCCAAAAAACGTTTAAAAATTGGCACTTTTAAAGTCGATGCAACCGGTTTTCGACTTGGCGAGAGGTTTATTAAGATAATTTTAGATAATGCAATTGAACAAAATGTCGATGAAGTATATGTAACTCTATTTGAAAATCGTCCAGAGCTTGAAACCCTTGCAACACTACTTTCTCGATGGGGATTTGAAAATCACGGAGTAAAGAAAAGCACTGGCGAAAAGGTTTTAACTAAACAGATGAGGCAGTATTGTGATGCATTATCTCCTCGGGAAAATTTTCCTAATTTAAGGTATGACACTCAGAAGTTTATAATGCCAATCCAGCCCAAATACCATACGTCGTTACTGCCGGATTCTATTTTACGTAACGAAAACGAAAACGATTTCTTAGCTAAAACGCCTTATCGTTACGCCTTACAAAAAGTGTATATATCATTTGCTCCTGAAAGGAATATTCATCCTGGGGACATTGTGATATTTTATAGAAATGGAGTTCCTGGAAATGCGGGACACACTGCGGTATTGACTTCTGTCGCTATCGTTGATGAAGCCATAACTAATTTCAGATCAAAGGAAGAATATATGAGTCATGTCCAAAATAGAAGCGTGTTTACAAATAATGAATTAGAGGAGTTTTGGGATAAGCATCAAGGTAACCAAATAGTATTAAAATTTATATTTGTAACAAGTCTTAATAAACGCCCTATATTAAAATTTTTATGGGATGCTAACATAATTGACATTCCTAAAGGGCCAAGACCTTTTACACGAATAACAGATAGCCAGTTTGAGATGATAATGAATGAAGCTAAAACAGATTTGAATCGATACTGGAGGTGATTTTAGTGGAGTCGATAATGTTATCAATAAATCCAGAGTATGTGGAAAAGATATTGGCTGGGGCAAAAAAATACGAATTTAGAAAACGTTTGGCAAATAAAACCGTTGACAAAATTATAATATACTCAACATCTCCCATAATGAGAGTAGTTGGTGAGGTCGAAGTTATAAAGGTTATTTCTTCCTCACCTTCTGCACTTTGGGAACAAACTAAGAAATCAGCCGGTATATCTAGAGACAAGTATCGAAAGTATTTCAAAGGCTGTAAAGTCGCTTACGCTTACCAATTGGGAGAAGTCGTACAATATAATCCTCCCAAAAAATTAAGTGAATTTAATGTCAATTTGCCTCCGCAATCATTTTTATACTTATCTAAAGGGGAAGTGAACAATAAAATTATTAAGTGATTCTGTCGATAGTTTAATTCCTTCAAGATACATAAAATAATTTATATTCGATTTTCTATTACTACGCGCCACCAACATGTCGAAACAAAGCTCTTTGCTTCGATTTTTTTGTTACCTATAATTCCACAAAAGATTTTTGCGGAAAGGCGGGAAAAGTGTGAGGAGAAAAAACTTATAATGTTTTATAAACTTATTTTTACGAACGGTTTTTTCTTCTTTTTTAAATGTGTGGGTGCACTATACTCAAGCAAAGTGTTATGATTTTGCGTAAATTATTGTCAATCTATCATTGAAAGAACAAAGCTTATATATTCGGCAAACAAAGATAAAAACGTGGGCGAGGTTCTGCCAACGGATAACGGCAGTATATAACTTTGACAAAAGCAAGGATATTCTCGCAAATAAATTCACGGGAGAATTAAAAAAGCCGCCTACGCTCATAGAGATTGCGGAGGACGGGGATATGCCTTTTTAAGGGTTTGTATTGACTTACTTGCCAAATTCTGTTATAAAGGTTATGTGAATTTTAATGGCAATACGAGGGATAAAAATGGACAATGAGGAAATTACAATCAGTTCGACTTCTAATATAACAGCGGATATGACCCCTATTGTAATTTTAGATGAAACCACAAGAACACAAGTCCGCTTTGAATTACAGCAAATCGACAATGGAAAAGATCCCGAAAAAAAATTAAAAGGGAAATTTATTTATACTGTTGCAAATAAAAATACGGGCAGTTTTGATGATATAATTCGTCTAAATAAAAAATCTATCAAAGCGGGAGAAAGTTTTGAACTCGCTTTATCTTGTAAAGAAACATATCAACTTTGGCAGCATTTGACTGAACGGTATAAACTGGTTGAGGGTAAATTAACGCCATTTGGTGAAGTTAAGTACGTCAGAAAAGATGAAGATTATGAAAAATTAAAGTCTATATTAAAAAACAAACGTGCATTAGCAGAGTTGTTAGCAACTGCGGATTTAAGCAACATTAACTTTGCTTTGAACGTAGAAAATCTAAAACGTGTTAAAAAAGAAATAGAACAGAATTTAGAAAACGATGACGAGGTTAAATATTGGCAACCATTTTTCAAAGATAATGCGTGGATACTATCTCAAATGTTCAATGCCCCCTTTATGATTATGAAAGACTGCAATTATGTGGGTGGCAAAAGTTTGAATAATAAACACGGCAAATTTACAGATTTTATTTATCAAAATAAAGTATCAAAAAATATCTCGTTAATAGAAATAAAAACGCCAATTGTAAATTTGACACAAGCGACAGCATATAGAGCAGATGTTCATTCTGCAAGTCAAGATTTGAGTGGTGCTATCGCTCAACTTTTAATCCAGAAAGATGAATTATATAAAGAATATGCGACTTTACAATTAAATACAGATAGTAATTTTGAAGCGCTAAATGTTAGATGTGTTTTGCTTGTTGGTAATTATTCTAAACTTTCAAAATCAGAAAAGAAGTGTTTTGAAATCTATCGCAATGAATTAAGAGCTATTGAAATACTTTGCTTTGATGAATTACTGGAAAAAATAAATCTGATGCTTAATCTTTTCGAGGGTAAAGAAGAAAATGATTATGTAGATGACTTGCCGTTTTAACGGCTATATGGGTGGGTTTCCTCTTGGGGGGGTAAAAAAGGAGTAACGCAAAATGAAAGCAAATTCTTTACCGCTTTGAATAAGCGTTATTTACTTTGACGATAAAAGCAAAAGCATTTATGCCGATTTGCCGCCGAATAAGGAACAAGGAAAACTGCTGTCAAAGCGAATCTCTACAGACGTAATGCCAGCCGTTTACGCGGAACAAGTCAGTGGCAAAGCATTAGCCCCGACTTGCGACTAATTGTTTTCCGCATAAAAGATAATCTGACAGCTGTAAATCTAATTGGTAATTAAATTTGCGGTGATTTAAATTGTATATATGGTGTGCGTTTTTGCACTTTCAGTTTTAAGCAAAAGCCTAAACTAGGAAGGTTTAGGTTTTTTATATAAGTGTGGGAATAATTTTTTTTAAGTATCTGTTTTATAAATAACGGTGTAAGCTACGTACCGTAATAAAGTTTGCGCCTTAAAAGTCGCACGAAAAAAACGTACGACTTTAATTTTTGTTGAAAATCACATTATTGTCCAACCGGTTATTTTATAGGAATATTCATGAGTGGACCACGCCCTGTATCCCTTGTTGCTTTGAGCATATATATAAGTTACATCTCCGGGAGCAAGCGTAACTATTGTTGATGAATCGCTGCTTAGCAAAGCGCCGTCTGCATAAAAGTTTACATTGCAAATAACCTTTTTTGTTGAGTTCGAAGTATTTTTTATTTGAACCCTTAGAATAGGAAATAAATTATCACCTATTATTGCCTCCCAAGACGTTATAAGTTTTTCTTCTTTAACTTCTATCCCTTTCGTTTCGGAAAAAATGTCTAAAAAGTCGCAGCCTGAAAGCAATAACGGCAAAAGTGTAAAAACAGTCGCTATAAGTATCGTTAGCAATATATATCCGATTTTGCGTTTTTTATTTTGTTCGAAAAGATTAATGTGTTCCATATATTTCTCCTTTTTATTTCAGCGTATGAGTACAAGTAACTTGTACTTTATGATTATTGTACAAGCAACTTGTATAATTGTCAATATAAAAGCAAGAAATAATAGTATGAAAATTCAAGAGAATATTCGATTTTATCGAAAGCAATTAAATATGACACAAGGGCAACTTGCCGAAAAACTGTGTGCAAAAAAAAGTTTGATTTCAAACTATGAAAACGGATACAGCACGCCTGATATTTTCACGCTTTGTAAACTTGCCGATATTTTTGAAATTTCGCTTGATGAATTAGTTGGTAGAGATACGATAAGGAATATTTGATATAATAGTTTAAAAAATTCATAGCCACAACTTTTGTTTGCAATTTATAGTTAAAGAGCATATGGCATTAAGTGTTTGTTTTATTTTGGAGTAAGCAACCTAATCACTTTTTTAACTCTTCCCAGGATTTGACGTGGTGGACGGCGATGCCGAAGGAGGAGGGGATGGCGGCGCGGACGAGTTTGAGTTGGGCGGTCATATATGCCGAGCCTTCTTCAAAGAAAGTTACTATATCGTCTGAGTTTTCGCCCGTTTCCACGCCGAGGTTTAAGGTTTTGCCTGTTTTTTTGGCGTATTCAATTTCTTCTTCCGAGACGGACAAGACGCCGTCGGCGCTGTCGCGGTAGCTCATAAGCGTGACGGACGAGGCGTAATCCATTATGAATTGAAAAGCGGGCTTTGTGACGTTACCTACCGCTATTTCGTCTTCAAGCCAAAAGGGAAGGTCGTATGAAATGTGAAATTCGGGATAGGTTTCGGCAAGCGTTTTGACAAGTGAGACAAAAGACGAAATAAGCTGAGTCCTTTTAGTTTCAAAGTCGGGGTGCTGGTGCGGTTCGATGTCGAAATGTATTCCGCTAAAGCGGTTGTAGCCCGACGTGCTTTGAAAGGTTTCGTATTCGGATATAAGCTCGTATAGAGGAGCCGGATTTTCTATCCATTCGTATTTGCCCGTCAGCCAATATACCTTAATGTTTTTCTTATTCGCCCTGCCGATGAAGTCGGAAATGCGCTCGCTAAATGACGAGGCATAATAATATATCTCCGTCACTCCTTGAGAGGCGGCGAAGTCGAGATAGGTGTCGTCCAATCGATTGTCCCACCACCATACGCCGAGCGTTTGTTTTGCGTCGGGGGCGGTTTCGCCTTTATTCAGTGTAAGTCCAAGCCCCAAGCCGAGTGCTAATGCAATTAATACTGCTACAGCGGTGATGATAATGATAGCTTTTTTCATAAAAAGTCCGTTGTTTTTTTGATTATTATAACTGCTTGTCCGTTTACGGTCAAACTAATGCGGGCAAGATTTGAAGCCTTCCGAGACTATTTAGCAATTTAATACTGCCAAAAAAGGTAAAGAGATATAACGGTCGGTGGCAAACGAAGGAAAATGGCGGCATATAACGCTTAAAAAACCGTCGGCCAAATTGCCGCTATACGATTTACGGATAAAGCTCTCAATGCAAAACAGGGCGGCCGCTTTTGCAACAGTTGTATATGGCGGCGGTTTAAAAATAAGCGCTGTGGCACGGGCTTGTTTTATTTGTTAAGATTTACCTTTTTTGTTAGGGTTGCATTTTTTGTCGATTTGCTTTAAAATGAAGTTATGGAAAAAGATACAAAATTGCTTGAAAAAGAAGTCAAGACGCCTGCCGAGACAGACGGCGATTTCAAAGAGGATACGTCGCCAAAGAAAACGGCTATGCAGGAGCTTAAAGATAAAATCGCGCTTTTGCAGAAGTTTTCGCTTGCCTGGACGATAATTTCCATGATTATCAGCACGGGGTTTTTGATATACTCCGTTTTCGGTAAATTCGGTGAGCCTACATACAGATACGTAGCGTTCGGAATTTTGGGCGCATACATACTTGTGTTTATCGCTCTTTTGATATTTGCCTCTGAAGGAAAAAAGAAAAAGCGAATGCTTTTAAAGACTTATAAGACGGGAATCGCTGTATTCAAAGGGATATTAAACATCGTCTATTGCGCCCTCACCATAACGGTTTTGCTTTACAGTTTTTCCGGAAGTGAGGCGGAGAAGATATTGTCTTGGATAATTACGATTGCCACGCTTGTATTTGCCGTGCTTTCTATTGTTTTTAAGATTGTCGTTTTAATACTTTCCAACCTCATACCCAAGCTTGCCAAACTCGGCGCACAGGCGGCAAAGGAAGCGATTGAGGAAAAGATAAACGAAAGTCCGACGCTTACTCAGGTTGTCAACTACGTCAAGAAAAGGGAGACACGCAAAAAACTTAAAGCACAAAAGAAAGCGCAAAGGGCAGAGCGTAAACTTTTAAGGCAAAAGGAAAAAGAGCAAAAGCCGATTGAGTCTTTTCGCAGCGACGTAACGGAAGGAGCGGCACTGCCTGCGGGAGAGGTCAACGTCATTGAAAATGCTAAGCCTATACATACGGACAGCGGCAGAGGAAAGGACGAAAAGGCGGGTATTTTTGCTTCGCTTAAAAATAAGACATTAAAGGCGAAAGAAAAGGCGGCAGAGTTAAAAGACAGCGCAGTTCAGAAAGCCGAGCAATATATCGAAAGGGACGAAAACGGAAGATTTTTCTTTAAACTAAAAAAGACAAAAGAAAAAGTCGCAAGTGACGATATATCCGACAATTAAATTTGACATGCAAAACGGCGTTTAGCCGTTTTGTTTTTTATAAGATACGGCAATAAGCAAAACGAGAGTTTGTTTTAATTGTTCTCCGAGTTTTAAAAATTCAAAACTTGGAGGCTCTAAAGGGGCTTTTTTTATTGCCTGAAATTTTTTTATGTATTATAATTTACAAAGAGGACTTATGAAAAAATTATTTTTTACTAAAATGCAGGGTATAGGCAACGACTATATTTATTTTGACTGCTTCAAACAGGAAATCGATAATCCGAGCGAGCTTGCCGTAAAGCTTAGCGACCGACACTTTGGTATAGGCGGCGACGGTATAGTTTTGATTTGTCCGTCAAAGGTAGCCGACGCCAAGATGAGAATGTTCAATCTTGACGGAAGCGAGGGTAAGATGTGCGGAAACGCCATAAGGTGTGTGGGCAAGTATCTTTTTGATAACGCTATGGTGGACAAAAAAGAGATTTCTATCGAAACTCTTTCGGGAATAAAATATCTTACGCTATACGAGGGCGAGGACGGCAAAATCGCCAAAGTCAAGGTGGATATGGGACAAGCCGAACTCGAAGCGGAAAAGATACCTGTCACGCTTAAAAAGGGAAAGATAATTTCCGAAAAGGCGATGATAGGAAATAAAGAGGAAGTCATAACCTGCGTTTCGATGGGCAATCCGCATTGCGTGGTGTTCGTCGATTCGGTGGACGGGCTTGACCTCGAAAAAATCGGCCCCGTTTTCGAGAACGCCGAGATTTTCCCCGACAGAATAAATACGGAATTTATCGAAGTTCTCGGCCGTAACAAACTGAAAATGAGAGTTTGGGAAAGAGGCAGCGGAGAGACGCTCGCCTGCGGAACGGGAGCGTGCGCAAGCGCGGTTGCCGCCGTGCTCAACGGTTATGCCGATATGGGAAAAGATATTACGGTCAGCCTCATTGGCGGCGATTTGACAATAAACTATACGAACAAGAGCGTTATGATGACGGGCGAAGCCGCAGTCGTTTTCAGCGGGGAGGTAGAAATTTGAACAATCAAACTGTTTTGGTTCTGGACTTTGGCGGTCAGTATAAAGAGCTTATCGCAAGAAGAATAAGAGAGATGCACGTTCTCTCTATCATCAAGTCCGGCGATATGCCCGTTGACGAGATAAAAAAGATTAATCCGATAGGCATTGTGCTTACGGGCGGTCCCAACTCTGTTTACGGAGCCGATGCGCCGACCTGCGATAAGGAGCTTTTTGAGCTTGGTATCCCTATCCTCGGCATTTGTTACGGAATGCAGCTTATGGCATACAAATTGGGCGGCGAAGTAGTTTCGTGCAACGTGAGCGAATACGGCAAAATTGACACGGAAATAACAGACGACTGCGTTCTGTTTAACGGCTTAGACAAAAAGCAAATCGCACTTATGTCGCACACCGATTACGTAAAGACTGTCCCGACGGGCTTTAGAGTTGTGGCAAAGACAAAGGATTGTCCCACGGCGGCAATGGCAAATGACGCTAAAAAACTTTATGCCGTGCAATTTCATCCTGAAGTTCAACACACCGAAAACGGAAAAGAAATGCTCAAGAATTTCGTTTACGGCGTATGCGGAGCGACGGGCGACTATACGATGGAAGGCTATATCGAAGAGCAGATAAAGCTCGTCAGAGAGACGGTGGGTGATGAGACGGTCATACTCGGTCTCAGCGGCGGCGTAGACAGCTCGGTCGTGGCGGCGCTTCTTTCAAAGGCGATAGGAAGTCAGCTTGTTTGCATATTCGTCGACCACGGTCTTATGAGAAAAAACGAGGGCGACGACGTAGAGGCGGCGTTCAAGCCTTTCGATTTAAGATTTATAAGAGTTAACGCAAAAGACAGATTTTTGGAAAAACTAAAGGGCGTAACCGACCCCGAAACTAAAAGAAAGATTATCGGCGCGGAATTTATCAAAGTGTTTGAAGACGAATCCAAAAAATTCGGCAACGTCAAATTTTTGGCGCAGGGCACGATATATCCCGACGTCATCGAGTCGGGAGCAAAGAACAGTGCGAACATAAAGAGTCACCACAACGTCGGCGGACTTCCTAAGAATATGAGTTTTACCACGCTTGTAGAACCGCTCAGAGGACTGTTTAAAGACGAGGTAAGGCAGATAGGCAAAAAGCTCGGGCTTCCCGACAAACTCGTATACCGTCAGCCCTTCCCGGGTCCCGGTCTCGCAGTCAGAATTATAGGCGAGATAACGGAGGAAAAACTTAACATTTTAAAAGAGGCGGACGCCATTTTCACTTACGAAATGGAAAAGGCGAACGTGGGGGCAAGCCAGTATTTTGCAGTGCTCACGAATATGCGCTCCGTCGGAGTTATGGGCGATTTCAGAACCTACGACTATATCTTGGCGCTAAGGGCCGTCAACACGAGTGATTTTATGACGGCGGAATATTGCAAGGTTCCGCACGAGGTTTTAGAGCGTGCCTCGTCGAGAATTTCAAACGAGGTGGACGGAGTATCGAGAATTGTCTATGACATATCGGGCAAACCGCCCGCCACTATCGAATGGGAATAGATTTTAACAAACTGCAAAAAAACTTATTAAAAAGCAAATCGAAAAACAGGCTAAATCAATTTATCATTTGAGGTATATATGAAAATAAATTCAAATTATCACAACGTAGAAGAAGGTTATCTTTTTTCCACTATTGCAAAAAAAGTAAACGAATTCAAAGCCGCTCACCCCGATAAAGAAATTATCCGTTTGGGAATAGGCGACGTGACGTTGCCGCTTCCTCAGATTGTCGTAAAGGCTCTTGTTAAGGCAAGCGAGGAGATGGGTGACGCTAAAACTTTCAAAGGATACGGCGAAGAGCAAGGCTATGCTTTTTTGAGAGATAAAATAGCGGATTATTATAAGACGAAGGGCGTGACGCTTTCTTCCGACGAGATTTTCGTTTCCGACGGAGCAAAGAGCGACCTCGGCAACATTTTGGATATCTTCTCGGTAGACAACACGGTTTTGATGAGCGATATAGTTTATCCCGTATATCTCGATACCAACGTTATGGCGGGCAGAAAAGTCAAATTTTTCGAGGGCAACGCTCAAAATAATTTTTTGCCGCTTCCCGACGAGAGCGTAGACGCAGATATCATTTATATCTGTTCGCCTTGCAATCCGACAGGCGCCGTATACGACAAGGCGGGGCTTAAAGCTTGGGTTGACTATGCCAACAAAAAGGGAGCGATTATTTTATTCGACAGCGCATACGAGGCTTTTATTCAGGATAAGACGCTTCCCACTTCCATATATGAAATAGAGGGCGCAAAAACCTGTGCCATAGAAATTTGTTCGCTTTCAAAAACGGCGGGCTTTACGGGAACGAGATGCGGTTATACCGTAGTGCCCAAAGACCTCGTCTTTGAAAATACGAGTCTCAACAAAATGTGGCTCAGACGTCAGACGACGAAATTTAACGGCGTTTCATACGTCATTCAAAGAGGCGCCGAGGCGGTATTTACCGACGAGGGATATAAACAGACAAGAGAAAACATTGCTTATTATCTCGGCAACGCAAAGGTTATGATGGATACGCTCGACGAGCTCGGCATCTGGTACGTGGGCGGCAAAAATTCGCCTTATATCTGGCTCAAGTGCCCCGGCAATATGAATTCGTGGGACTTTTTCGACCTGCTGCTTAGCTACGGGGTGGTGGGAACTCCCGGCGTTGGTTTCGGCGTGCACGGCGACGGCTACTTCCGTCTTACCGCTTTCGGCAACAGAGAAAACGTTGTAAAGGCAATGGCAATTTTCAAACAGGTTGTAAAAGACTTAAAAGCGTAAGATAAAAGTGCGGAGCTTGAAATAAAGTTCCGCCTTTGATTTACAAGCCCTGAATTCCGACGGATAAAGCATAAACATAGTCATTGCCGTCGAAATGGGTAGGGCATATAATATAATGATAAAAGGAGGCAACATGGCGACAAAATCCAATTCTAAAAACAAGAAAGGTTTGCTGCTTATTATCGCCGTCGTTTTGGTGATAGTTATAGCCGCAGTCGTTATCGGCTTGTATTTCGGCGCTCCCGAGATATTTGAAAAGGGATTAAATTTCATAACGGGAAACGGCGACCCGTCCACGCCTGACAGCGGCGGCTCGGGAGAGGGACTTCCTCCCGTCGTGATCACCGAGGGCGAACTTCAGATACATATGATAGACGTCGGGCAGGGCGACTGTATTTTGATTTTATTTCCCGACGGCAAGGAAATGCTTATCGACTGCGCCAACTATAACAACTCGGGCGATATAAAGGAAGAAGCCTTGGCGTATATAGATACATACGTCACCGACGGTCAGATAGATTATCTTATGCTCACTCACTGCGATTCCGACCACGTTTATTTTATGGACGAGGTGCTTTCTGAATATGATGTGGACAATATTTATATGCCCAACGTTTTGGCGACCCATAGCTCTGTTGCAGAGGCAAATCTTGACGAGGAAAAACTTGCTTGGTTTACCGACCCCGACGACGTAGATACAAAGTGTTATGCCGACTTCTTTATAGCGGCACTTACCGAGCCTGAAGCCAACATAAGATTGAACATCGGCGACTTTACGCTTGAGGGCGAAGGCTGGCAGATAGACTTTTTCTGCTACGACCAGGAGGATTGGGACGATACACGTTTAAATAATGCGGAAGCCAAAAACGCTATCTCGCCTATAGGTATACTCTTCTACAACGGTAAAAAGGTGGTGCTTACCGGCGATTCCAACGAGATAAACGAACCCGAGTTCATAGCCAAGGCTAAAGACAAATACGGTGTGGAGACTCTCGACTGCGACGTTCTCAAAGTGGGACACCACGGCAGCGAAACGTCTTCGACCGAAAGTTTCTTGAATTTTATTGAGGTGGAATATTGCTTTATAAGCTGTAACGCCGACGGCAACAAGTTCGAGCATCCCCGTCAGGCAACTCTCGACAGGTTTATAGTAAGGGGCGTTATGATTTACCGCACCGACCTTATGGGAAATATAGTCATTTCGATAAAGGATACCGAAATCTCGTTTATAACTGAAAAGGACGTCACTCAGGCTCAGGCGCAGGTGGGAGCGGATACGGTGGCGGAGCAAGGGCAAGCATAAACTGTCGGAAAAACTAAACAAATTTATATAAAATTAAATTTAAGCAACCGCTGAGCGGTTGCTTTTTAATTTACCGTCAATCCGTTTATAGAGTTAATAGCTATATGGGGCAAAACAAAAAAGTTGGGCGAATACAAAAAATAAAGACATAATAATTGCAATAAACAATATTATTTAAATCACAAATATATTGAAGGCACAATAGCTACTGATTTTAAATTATAATCAAAACGATTAAATGATAAGAAACTTTTATGTTTTTTTGCGTTTATAAAAATTCATTCGTTAATAAGGTTAAAAGGGTTAAGCTTATACGGGTTTTAATGAATAAAAGAAGGTAAAAACCGAATAAAATGCATAAAAAAATCCGTGAAACCGTTTCACGAAATAAATTTGAAAAATTCAATAATTTGTGGTCAAAAAAATCTTGACATACAATATATTGTTATGGTAGACTCATTAAGCAAATATGAGTAGGGCGGCCTATGTCGCTTGAATTCTTAGATTGGAGGAGAAAAATGATTATCAAAATTTTGAAACGTGACGGCAGAATCGAATTTTTCGAGAAAGACAAAATCACCGAAGCCATTTTCAAAGCGGCTCAGGCTTGCGGCGGTAAGGATAAAATTTTATCCGCTACGCTTGCAGACCTCGTCGTAAAAGCGGCGGAAGCCAAATTCAACGACAAGATACCCACCGTTGAGGACATTCAGGACATCGTCGAAGAAGTTCTTATCAACGAAGGACACGCTCAGACCGCAAAGGCTTACATTCTCTACCGTGAAAGAAGACAAGAGGCGAGAAACATCAACGCCCTCATAGGCGAAACGAGCGAACTCTTTACCGGCTACCTTGCCGAGAAAGATTGGGGAGTAAAGGAAAACGCCAATATGCAAAAGAGCGTAAACGGACTCAACAACTACGTTCGCGAGCACTTCACAAAAAAGTATTGGCTATATAAAGTATATCCAAAAGAGGTCAGAGAGGCACACGAAAGCGGAGCTATCCACCTTCACGACCTCGGATTTTTCGGTCCTTACTGCGCAGGCTGGGATATCAGACAGCTTTTGACAGACGGTTTCGGCGGCGTTGCCGGAAAGGTGGAATCTCACCCTGCAAAGCACCTCAGGTCCTTCCTCGGACAGCTCGTCAACAGCACGTTCACCACACAGGGCGAGACGGCGGGCGCACAGGCGTGGAGCTCAATCGATACTTACTGCGCTCCGTTTATCAGATACGACAATATGACTTACGAACAGGTCAGACAGTGCATTCAGGAATTCGTTTTCAATATCAACGTGCCTACCCGTGTGGGATTCCAATGCCCCTTCTCGAACCTCACGTTCGATATTAAAGTTCCGAGAACGCTTGCCGACCAACCTGTTGTTATCGGCGGTGAGTATAAAGAGGAATGCTATAAAGATTTCCAAAAGGAAATGGATATGTTCAACCTTGCTTTCTGCGACGTTATGTTAGAGGGCGACGCTAAAGGCAGGGTGTTCACGTTCCCGATTCCTACAATAAACGTAACCAAAGAGTTTGACTGGGACAGCGAAGTCGTAAACGCATTTATGAACATCACCTGCAAATACGGCATTCCTTACTTTGCAAACTATATCAACTCCGACCTCTCGCCGGAGGACGCGGTTTCAATGTGCTGCAGGCTTCGTCTTGACGTTTCCGAGCTCCGCAAACGCGGCGGCGGCTTGTTCGGCTCCAACCCGCTTACAGGCTCTATCGGCGTCGTCACAATAAACCTTCCCCGTATAGGTTATCTTTCTAAGACGGAAGCGGAATTTATGGACAGGCTCAAGAGCATGGCAATTCTTGCCAAAACCTCTCTTGAAATCAAGAGAAAGATTGTCGAAGCTCAAAGCGAAAAGGGACTTTATCCTTATTCGACGCACTACCTTAGAGGCGTTAAAGAGAGAACGGGCGAGTATTGGTCAAATCACTTCAATACAATCGGTATCGTCGGTATGAACGAGGCTTGCCTCAACTTTATGAATAAGGACATCACCACGGACGAGGGACAGGCTTTTGCAATCAAGGTCATGCACTATTTAAGAGAAATAATGGTTGAGTTCCAAAAAGAGACGGGACACAACTACAACCTCGAAGCAACTCCCGCAGAGGGCACGACTTACCGTCTTGCCAGACTTGACAAGGCTCAGTATCCCGATATCATCACGGCTGGCGAGAAGGACGTTTATTACACCAACTCCACTCAGCTTCCCGTCGGATATACCGATGACATTATGGAAACGGTCAGACTTCAAGACGAGCTTCAATTCCTCTATACCGGCGGCACGGTGCAACACCTCTATCTCGGAGAGCGTATAGAAGATATCGAAGTCTGCAAGAAGATGATTAAAAAGATATTCACGGTTTCCAAAATGCCTTATATCTCGATGACTCCGACATTCAGCGTTTGCAACGAGCACGGCTATATCGCAGGCGAGCACTTTACTTGCCCTCAGTGCGGAGCGGAAACGGAAGTTTACAGCAGAGTCGTGGGATATTTAAGACCTGTTCAGAACTATCACAAGGGCAAAAAGGAAGAATACCGTGAAAGAGTTAAATACGTTATTCGCCCTGAACAATGCAAAGACGTTAAATAAACATATATAAAATAAGGGGCATTCGCCCCTTATTTTTTTAGATGATTGTAATAATAAAAGCAATTTATGTGACGGTCTTGTTGTTAAGTTATGGACAGTTTTTTAGGCTGATTAATTGTTAAAAGATAAGATATTCGTTTAATTATAAATGAGGTATGTATGAAAATAGCGGGATTTCAGGCAAATTCTTTTGTCGATTATAAAGGACATATCGCCGCAGTCGTGTTTGTAGCCGGTTGCAATATGCGGTGCTGGTATTGTCATAACGCACAGATTTTGGATACCGATGTGCTCTATGACGAGGAAGATGTCTTAAAGAAGATAGAAAAAAACAAATTTTTCCTTGACGGCGTAGTCGTGAGCGGCGGAGAGCCCACTTTGCAAAAGGACTTGCCGGAGTTTATCGACAAGATAAAGGCTATGAGTTTGGACGTTAAACTCGATACCAACGGCAAGCGTCCCGACGTTTTAAAAAAACTATTTGACGAAAAAAAGATAGATTATGTGGCGATGGACGTAAAAGCTCCGCTCGACAAATACGATAAAGTAACTCCTACGATGCCCGTAGACCCCGAAATTTTGAAAGAGAGTATAGAACTAATCGCATGCAGCGGCGTCGACTATGAATTCAGAATGACGGTCATTCCTCAATTCGAGATAAGCGATATTGAGGAAGCGGCAAAGGCTATAGCGGGAAAAAAGGCGTTTTATCTTCAGCAATACGTAGACCACGGCATGGGACTTTTGTCGCACGATAAAAAGTTTTTCGAGGTCGCAAAGCGCGCAGCGGAAAAATATCTGCCCACCTTTGTCCGCGGTGTGGAAATTTAAAACCTTAAACTCTTGCAAAACCGCCGTATAGCGTATATAATGATTGCAAGGTGATACTATGGCAAAATTCGATATAGAACTTGTAGGAAAAATAGGCTCGATTGCGCTCATCGACAGAGAATATCAGGATATCAATTATAATATAATTGCGAGGCTGTCGAGAGAGTTAAGGCCCGGATATATCTGGATAACTTCGGGCGCAACCGAAATAGGAAGGCTCGATTTTCTTAAGCGCAACGGCTTTGAGCTTGACGGCTCGGATGAGGACAACAAGACGGATTACTCCGCACAAGGGCAATCTATTTTGATGCAGACATACCGACAGTTTATCGACAGCCGTTATTCGGTAAGACAAATACTTGTAGAACATCAGCATTTCAACGACGAAACTAAAAGGCAGCATCTCTATGAAATGCTAATGCGCTGTCCCGAGCAAAAAGCCATACCTATTATCAATTACAACGACGCCGTTTGCAGCGAAGAAAACCGCAAGACGGAAATTTTAAAAATAAAAGAAAAGCAGGGCAGAGCGATAGAGTGTATCGATAATGACGAAACCGCAAGTCAGATTGCCTGCCTTGTAAAGTGCAAAACACTTTTGATTCTGTCAACGCTTGACGGTATATACAACGATATATCCGACCCCGGTTCGCTCATTGAAAAAGTGTCCGGCAAGGACGTTTATGAGCTTTTAGACAACGTAAACGAATTGCAAAATCACTGTTACGGTTCAAATCGCAAAGGTTCGCACGGAGCAAAGGCAAAACTTGAATACATCAAAGAGCCGCTAAAAAACGGCACTACCGTTATAATCGCAAATTCTAAATATTCGATAAAGGATATTATGGAAGGGAAGGTCAAATCCACCGTTTTCAGTCTGTAATTATTCGGCATTGGGCCTTTAGGCCGATGCCGTTTTTATTTTGTCCTTTGAGGCAATAAATTGGTTCGTGATTTAAAAGAGCGGAAAAACCGATATTTAAAATATCAAGCGTTAAACAGGTTAATATTGTAATAAGAAATTTAAAATTAATATAAATAAAATACAAAACCGTATTATATTTAATAACCGTTTATAGGTATATTCATATAAAATTTCTAATTTAAATAAATCTAAAATAAAGGCGACAAATTGAGCATTAATATTAAACGTTAAATATAGATAACTAAAAGGAAAACAGTATGAAATTAATTATAGTAAGACACGCCGACCCCGACTATCAAATCGATTCGCTTACGCCTCACGGCTTTTATGAGGCAAAAAGCGTTGCCAAAAGGCTTGCCATGATAAACGTAAAAAGCGTTTATGTATCTCCGCTCGGCAGAGCGCAGGCAACGGCGGAAGAATATTTTAAGCTATCGGGCAAAAGCGGAAAGACTTTGGACTTTTTAAGGGAGTTTAATTACTCGGTTGAGGACGATTCTTTCGGGAAATTAAATCAGCCGTGGGATTTTATGCCCGCATATTTTGCAAAAAACAAAAATCTTTTGACGGCCGATTGGATAAAGCAGGATTTTATCGTCAAAGCGGGTATTGATAAAAAATACGAATACGTTGCCCGAGGTATAGACGAAGTGCTTTATAAGCACGGATACGTTCATGAAGACGGAGTGTTGAAAGCTGTTGCCCCCAACGATGACTCCGTTTTGATGTTCTGTCATTTTGGCGTCGAGTGTATGATATTGTCTCATCTTTTCGGCGTTTCACCTATGATTTTCTCGCAAAACTTCTGCGTTTTGCCCTCGGGAGTAACGCTCCTTGTGACGGAGGAAAGACAGCAGGGCATAGCCTCGCTCAGATGTCTTTATATGGGGGATATTTCCCACCTTGCCGTCGACGGAATAGAGCCGAGTTTTGCCGGGCGTTTCTGCGAAAGGTTCACCGACGATACAAGGCATTAAATTAAAAAAAGCTGTTTTGTTTATTTAAAGTTTTAAATTAAATGAATTAAAAATAATTATAAAAGCATATCGCAAGTGGGGATTCTTTAATATATTATAAAAAAAGAGTATTTCATGATATTTTTTATATGTAACGCATTCATTGACGATTCACATAGTATGCATAGGGTAAATTTTATTGCTAAATCGTTAATATTGTTATATAATCTAAAAAACGGAAAAAACTTCAAATTGTCAGTTTGCCGTTTTAAGGTATTTAGCAAAAAGATAATTTGAGCGATTTAGAAAAAAAGGAAAAATATATGTGCGGAATAGTAGGCTATTTAGGCAAAAACGATTGCGTCGAAAATATAAAAGAAGGGCTGCTCAGCGTTGAATACAGAGGTTATGACTCTGCGGGAATAAGCTATATTTATGACGGAGAAATTCAAATTCAAAAAAGGGTGGGCAGTGTCGCGAACCTGTTTGACAGCATAACGTGTCCTAAAGACACCCACTGCGGGATAGGGCATACAAGATGGGCGACTCACGGCGAGGTGTGCGAAAAAAACGCTCATCCTCATATAAGTTTCGACAACAGATTTTCGCTTGTTCATAACGGAATAATTGAAAACTATGCCGTAATTAAAGACGGTATTTTAAAAGACGTTCCTTTCAGAACAAACGTCGATACGGAGTGTATTGTAAATCTTGTTGCGTATTTTTGCAAAGTTAATCCTAAGCTTTCCGATTTAGAAGCGCTTTGCGAAGCGTTAAAGAATCTCGAAGGCTCGTATGCTATAGCCATGCTTGCTTTAGATACTCCCGATACGATTTATTTTGCCAGAAAAGAGAGTCCTTTGCTTATTGGTAAAGGCGACAAAGAAACTTTTATTTCCAGCGACGTTTTGGGGCTTGGCAAAAGCTGCAGCGAGTATGTGGTCGTTCCCAACGGAGTTTACGGCTATATAAACAAAGAAGAAATAAAGGCTTTCGGTGAAGGAAAAAAAGAAGTAAATCTGGTTTTCAAATCGATGATATCTCACAGCGAAAGAGCGCAAAAAGGCGACAATGCGCACTTTATGCAAAAGGAAATAAACGAGATACCCACCGTCATAGAGAATACTGTAAAGATATATTTAAACGAAGATAATCCCATATCCAAAGTCGACAAAAGTTTTTGGCAGGATATAGAAAAGATAGAATTTATCGCTTGCGGAACGAGCTATCACGCCAGCATGGTGGGAGCTATGTTCACCGAGGATAACGCCAATAAGGTGGCGAGGACGCATCTTGCCAGCGAATTCGTTTATAATCCTCCGCTGTTAAATAAAAACACGCTATGCGTGTTCGTAAGTCAATCGGGCGAAACGGCGGATACGCTCCACGCCGTAAGGGTGGCAAAGGAAAGAGGCGCTAAGTCGCTTGGCATAACCAACGTTATGACAAGCAATCTTGCCTCGGAATGCGACGTCTGCCTGCCCATATGCGCAGGAGTGGAAGTCGCCGTGGCGTCGACAAAGGCTTACAACGCTCAAGTTACCGTCATGATGATTCTTGCCGATTTTCTGCGTGACGGCGATTATAAGGACATCGCCGAAAAAATATTGAGCCAGGCGGCGTCGATAGACCTCGACGGTATGTGGGCAAGCGCAAAAAAATTCGTAAAGAGAGTGGCAAACTCAAGGTCCATTTATTTTGTGGGCAGACATATGGATTATATCACCTGCCTCGAAAGCTGCCTGAAGCTCAAGGAAATATCGTATATTCCCTGCGAGGCTTATGCGGCGGGTGAACTAAAACACGGCACCATAGCGCTTGTTGAAGACGGAACGACTATGCTTGCCATAGTTACCGAACCTAAACTTATTTCTAAGACGCTCAACATTGTCGAGCAGGCAAAAGCAAGAGGAGCGAAACTCATTTATTTTACCTCGCTCAACCTAAAGGATTTTGCCGTGTCCGAAAAGGACGTCATGGCAGCTCCGACGGTGGACGTAGAACTTTCGCCTCTGTTTTCCATTATTCCCATGCAAATGCTCTCTTATATGGTATCGGTATATAAAGGCTATAATCCCGACCGTCCGAGAAATCTTGCAAAGTCGGTCACGGTAGAATAGTTTTAAAGCCGAAAGATTGACTCACTTTCTTTATTGCTGTCATAAAAACATTAAAAAAAGCTCTTTGCAGAGCTTTTTTATGTTAAATTTTTATATCTGTTTTCAAATTCGGATTGCGTAAACAAACTTAAACAATGCGTATTACAATTCAAAATGTTCCGTTATAAATTTCTTCATTTTTTCCACAACCTGTTTTGCAACCGATAACTTATTGCATTCAGCCATAATTCTGATTTTAGGTTCCGTTCCGCTTGCTCTTAAGACTATGCGGCCTTTGTCGGAAAGGTCACGTTCAAGCGATATTTTGTAGGCGAGCATTTCGGGACTTTCCATGATTTGTTTTTTGTTGTTCGTCTCGAGATTTATCATAATCTGCGGATAATGGGCGCTGTCGTCGAGTCTGTCAAGCTGGCGCCTTGTTTCCTTCATAACCTTGCAAAGGTAGAGGCTTGCCAGAAGTCCGTCGCCCGTGTTGGAAAACTCTCTTAAAATAATGTGTCCCGATTGTTCTCCGCCAACCAAAAGATTATTTCTTATCATCTCTTCCATGACGAAGTGGTCTCCGACGTTTGTCCTTATCATTGAAATTCCGAGTTTTTTAAGACTTTGCTCCACGCCCATATTGCTCATAATCGTTCCGACAACCTTATCGCCGTTGAGCTTGTTTTGTTGTTTTAAACGTTTTGCAATGATGTAGATGATGCTGTCGCCGTCGACTATTTTGCCCTTTGAATTTATGGCAATAAGTCTGTCCGCATCGCCGTCGTAGGAGAAGCCGACGTTTGCTCCGAGCTCTAAAACTTTTTGCGCGCAAAACTCGGGATGCAGGGCACCGCAATCGTCGTTAATTTTCGTGCCGTCGCCCGAGTCGTTGAAAGAATAAACTTCTGCGCCTAGCTCTTTGAAAAAACGGGGCGCAACTTTTGAAACGGCGCCGTTTGCGCAGTCAAGCACGACTTTGACGTTTTTGAGGCTGCCAATGAAATTCTTGAGCGAATCGTAGTAGGAATCCATAAATTCCGCTCCCGACGATTCTGTTCCTTTTTCCTCTTTTATAATAACGTTTTTGTTGGTGATGTGAGATTCAATTTCAAGCTCCTCGATTTCAGTGAGCTTTCTGCCGTCATAGTTGAAAATTTTAATTCCGTTATATTTTGCGGGATTGTGCGACGCGCTTATGACTACTCCGTAGTTTGCGCCTATGTGCGTTGTGACATAGGCTACGGCAGGGGTGGAGACCACTCCCACGTTTATGACGTCGGCTCCGGCGTCGGTTATGCCTTTTATAAGCTGTTTTGCAATTGCTTCGCCGCTCAGACGCGTATCTCTGCCCAAAACGACCTTGCCGCCGCTTGCGGAATAACCCAGATAATTTCCCGTGAGATATGCAATCTCGTCGGTGAGGTCCTCTCCGTAAACGCCGCGAATGCCGTCCGTTCCGAAAAACTTTTTGTCGAAAACGTTTTTGTGGTAGGTGCTGCGGTTTTCTTTTATTGTTTCGTGGCTTCTGCCAATGCACATACTGTTTTTGGGAAGGTCCACCGTTACGGTGGTGCCTGCCGCGATATAAGCGTTATCTTCTATCGTCACGGGAGCGATAATATTGCTGTTGCTGCCGATAAACACGCTGTCTCCGACGGAGGAGCGGTGTTTGTTCTTGCCGTCATAGTTTATGAATATCGAGCCGCAGCCGATGTTGCACTGATTGCCGATATCGACGTCGCCGATGTAGGCAAGGTGAGCCATTTTGGTGTTGACGCCGATGTTTGAGTTTTTAATTTCGACAAAGTTTCCGACGCGGCATTGACGTTCGATTTTGGAACCCGTATGGATATTGGCGAAAGGACCTACAGTTGTTTTGTTGTCGATACGACAGTCTTTAAGCACGCTTTTTATGACTTTGACTTCGTTTCCGAGCGTCGTGTTTTCGATTATGTTGCCCGGCTCTAAAATACAGTCTTCGCCTATGACGGTATTTCCTCTGATATGCTGGTCTCCGTAAATGACGGTGCCTTTGCCGATTTTAACCGAATCGTAAATGTAAATATTTGTAAGATTGCGGAAAATAACTCCGTTGTCAAGATGTTTTTGAATTATTTTAAGACGAATGTAGTTTATTGCCTTTTCGAGTTGAACCAAGTCTTTTAAATTATAGTCCTTTAGTTCGTCGCAGGCGTCAAGGTCAATTCCTAAAAATAGTCTCATTATTGTCTCCTGTTAAAAAAGTCTCTCCCCACATACCCGTATATTATATAATATATTTTGTTTAATGGCAATAAATTTAATTACATTTTAAGTCGGCATAGCTTTCGGCGTCTGTAACTTCTTTCAAAATCAGAGGCGAAACGGCTTTTATAATAAATGCCGTTATAAAATAATATATGTGTTTTGCGGTTAAAAATTTAATTTTGAGTTAAAATAACAAAAAACGACATTTATAAGCGAGAAAATGTTGCTTTTAAAATTTGTAAATGGTAAAATATGCCTATGAAAAAAGAAAAATTGCCTGCGATAGAAAGTACCGAAGAAACGACTTTTGCAACAAATATCACACAGCCCGAGGCTGAACTGAGCGTCGATTCATCGGACGATATAATCGCTAAAAAAGAAAGAGAAATAAAAAAATTCCCTTTTGAGGAAAAGCCGGGATATCAAAAGTTTATTGTCTTATTAAACAAGTTTTTATATTCAGGCTGGTATTTTGCCACTGTTGCTTTCATAATATCCTTTTTCTGGATTTTAGGCAAATTCGTTCCCGGTTCTGAAGTGGCGGGAGTAATCATAATTGTTTTATTGTGCGCGTTCATTTTAATTTTCATCGAAGACGTGACGCCTCTTATTCCGATATTCGTCATGGTTTCGGCGATGTTCCCTGCCGAAGTGAATCCCGCAGAATACGGTTTGGCGTTTATAGGACTTGCCCCTTTGCCTGTTGCTTTGATATATCACGTAATAAGATATTTCAGAGGATTTAAAATTAAAAAATTCTTCTTCCCTCAGCTTGCGATATCGATTGCGCTTATCGTGGGCGGTGTGGGCGTCGTGTCCGCCGAAGAATACGCCAACGGCATAGCCTGGGTATTGCTTTTGGGCGCTTTAATATTACTTTTGTATTTTGTATTTTCAAGCTATGAACGTTTCCCCAAAGAGGTGAGCGTCAAAGATTATTTATGCAAAACGCTTATGGCTTTTGCCGCTATAATATGCTTTGAGGTCTTTGTCACTTATATCATCGCTCCCGACCAGATGTCCGTCGGTAACGGCAGGGTGTCGCTCGGTTGGTGTATAGGAAACAATTTTTCGAGCACATTGATGTTTCTTATTCCCGGGACGCTTTATCTCGGAACAAAATCCAAACATCCCTGGATATATACCGTGTTTTTCGGAATTCAATATATCGTCACGATAATGAGTTTGTCGAGAGGCGGAATTTTGTTTGCAACCATTCTGTTGCCTTTTGAACTTGCATTTATGATTTATGCGACTCCGAAAAAAGGCAAAAAGGAAATATTAATTGTTTTAGGCGTTTTCGTTTTAATCGCTATAATACTTGTAGGTGTATTCTGGGATAAGGTTTCTTCGCTATTGAACAGCGTCATCAACAATTCGTTTAAAGCGGACGGTCATATAGAAGGCAGCGGAAGGGAAGAGCTTTATGCGGAAGCGTGGGAATGCTTTAAAACCAATCCGATATTCGGCGTGGGCATAGGCTATTTCGGGTCTAACTACGACGGCGGAGCTATGGGCTTTTATTTCTTCCATTCGACGCTGTTGCAAATTATGGCGTGTATGGGACTTGTCGGTATAGCGGCATACGTCTACAATTACGTCGGAAGATATAAAATCATTATCAAAAAAGACGTTTTCAACATTTTCATTCTTCTCGGACTTTTGGCGTTCGAGGGATATTCCATGATAGATACGGGAACCTTTAATCCGATGCCGTCGATGATAATACTGATGTTTATCACTTTTTTTGTCGAGCTTTCCAACGAAAGAGGCGAGAGGGAGTGGCCCGTCTACGAAAAGAGAAAAAAGAAGCTCGAACCCGTTCCCGTTGAGGGAGAGGCAAAGAGCTTGGAAACGGCTGAGGAAGCTAAGCCGACGGAAGGCGATGCGACCGTTGCGGTGACGGAGTCCGCCATAAACAAGGCGGCAGACAAAGCCGAGTCTACCGACGCCGATAGTGGTGCGCCTGTCCTGGATGAGGAGCAGGAATCCGTAAAACAAAAAGGCAAAAGCAAAGAATGATAACTTTACCCTCGGAATTAACCGAGGGTTTTTTATTCTGTTTTTAGGCGGTCGCAAATCGCCGATATTTTTTTATGTCATAAAAATTTCCCTTTTTGCCTTAGATGTTGTTTTTTGATATTGAATATTATCTTTTGTTTGTGAATATCATTAAACGATGGCGGTTATCCGCCGAAAAACGTAAAACCGTTAAAGGAGAGATATGGAAGACAGATGCGTATGTTGCGGAGCTCTAATCCCGGAGGGAAAAATGGTGTGTCCGATCTGTTCAAAAAACGTCGGTATCGGACAAGACGCTCAAAAGCCAAATAAAACCGTTTTGGAGAACAAAACAAAAGGCGTGGGAAATTCTGTAAAGACTAAGACGCTTGACTAAGCCGTTTTATAATGATATAATTTTTACGGTCGGATAAAGACAAAACTTATGGAAGAGACATTTTGTTGAGGCTTAAAAGAAAATTATGATAAAAAACAAAATGCTTAAATTTACAAAACGGCAAAAATCGGTTATCCTCGATTTTTTCTCAATCGCAGGCGTGACCGAATTGATATTGTTGTTCTATAAATTCGGGTTGTCTTACCCCGCGGATTGGAGGCATTTTCTTGCTTTGCCTCTTTATTTTATAGTAGTCTATTTTATTTTACAATACGCTTTCAAGTTAAATAAAATTTTATGGGAATTCGCTAGCGGAAAACCGTTCTTGATTTTAATTGCTATCCTCGCTCTCGATTTTGTTGTCGGCACGGCTCTGTCGTTTTTGACGTTCGGTTACGCCGGTTGGATTGCGACGTATTATTACGTAATGGTCGTAACGTGTTATGCCGTGTTGTCAGGGGAAAAACTTTTCGTCGTTCAGCTATATCTGAGAAAGCATCAGCTAAAGCATCTCCTTGACGTAAAGCAATCGGCAAAAAACAATACGCTTATAATAGGCGCAGGCTGGACGGGCTCGGCTCTCGCTAAAGAATTTATCAACGACCCTTCCATTTTTAAACCTGTTTGCTTTGTCGACGACAGCTATGAAAAACAGGGCAGGCAAATAAACGATTTGCCCGTTGCGGGAACGACAAAAGATATTCAAAAGGTGGTATATCGCTATCATATAAAAAAGATTATTTTTGCTATTCCGTCTTGCGATATGGAAACGAGAAAGAAGATAATAAACGCTTGTATAGCTACAAAGTGCGTTTTAAAAGTCGTTCCGCCCATTCACGAGCTCGTCGACGGCTCGGACGCTGTTCCGCAACCTCGTGACGTCAGGATTGAGGACCTTCTCGGCAGAGAACCTATGACTTTCGACTTTAAAGAGGTCAAAAAATATATTCACGAAAAAGTTGTCATGGTTACGGGCGGCGGCGGCTCAATTGGCAGCGAGCTTTGCCGTCAGATTGCAAAGTATGAACCAAAGAGTCTTATCATCTTAGATATTTACGAAAACAATGCTTATGAAATTCAGCAGGAATTAAAAAGAGGGTATCCCTCTCTTGACCTTATGACGGAAATATGCTCTATTGCCGACTACGACAAATGCGAGATTTTATTTGACAGATACCGCCCCGATATCGTATTCCATGCTGCGGCGCATAAACACGTGCCACTCATGGAGCACGTGCCTGAACAGGCGATAAAGAACAACGTTGTAGGCACTTTAAATTTATGCAAACTTGCAGACAAGTTTAAAGTGCAAAAGTTTTTGCTTATATCAACCGATAAGGCGGTAAATCCAACCAACGTTATGGGTGCTTCAAAGCGTTGTTGCGAGATGATAGTAAAATATCACGCACAGCGCTGTAAGGATACGGTATTCTGCGCCGTCCGTTTCGGAAACGTGCTCGGCTCAAACGGCTCCGTCATTCCGCTCTTTAAAAAACAGATAGCGGAGGGAGGTCCTGTTACGCTTACCGATAAAAACATAATAAGATATTTTATGACTATTCCCGAAGCGGTCTCACTTGTTTTGCAGACGGGAACATATTCGCAGACGGGAGAAATTTTCGTGCTTGATATGGGACAGCCGGTAAAAATACTTGACCTCGCCGAAAATCTTATAAGACTTTCAGGTTATGAGCCTTATAAGGAAATTCCCATTGTATTTACGGGACTCAGACCGGGAGAAAAACTGTATGAAGAGCTTCTCATCTCGGGAGAGGGCATGAGAAAGACTACCAACAAAAAGATATTTATCTGCAAGCAAATAGATATAGACGAAAAAACTTTCCCCAAACAGCTTCAGCACCTTCTCGACCTGGCAAAAGAAAATAAGGCGGCAGCGGTAAAGGAATATCTTCACGAGATGATCCCCACTTATCATCAAGATACCGCCGAGGCGTAACCTTTCGCCGAGGAGCAATTCTATTTTGCTGTCAAAGGGTGGCACTTTAGAGTTTTAATGCCGATTGTTAAAGGGCGGCGAAACTTATTTGAAACTGTTAAATAAATGGTTAGATAAACGGCTGAATAAACTGTTAAATAAAACGGTTAGAAAAACGGTTAAATATTATTTAAAATTTAAAACGGCTTTTGCCGTTTTTTTGTTTGTACCTGTTTTAGGTTTCGGGATTTGCTTTAAAGTTTTTAAATAACTGCGCATATAATACAATTCAGGCAGCTGCCTGCCAAGCGACGTTAGGCATAATTTAAATTTTTTCATGACGGCTAAAGTTATATTTGCAAAAGTGCTTTGATTTTTAAATCGATATTCTACTGTCGAGTATATAAGCCGTGCAAGCCTTACAGTATAATATTGTCGGCTATTGGCTTTTTGTCATAAAAATTTTAAAAATTTGAGCGGATATTATATTCTCGTAGCGGAGGCAGATATGAACTTTATATTTGACAAAGAGGCGAAAACATTGTTCGCCGATGATTTAGTGTTGGTGCAGGGAGAAGACAGGGAAACGGTTTTTAAAATTCCCCTTGAGATTGATCCCGACAACGAGTATAATTGCTTTTTTGAATTTAAATTGCCGGGCGGAGAAACGTTTATAGATTCTTTAGTCCGCACACCCGAGTCCTTTGAATATACCGTAACGAGGGTGCTTACTTTCAGATACGGACGAATTGATTTTCAGCTCGTTATGTATAAAAGAGAGGGCAATTCGGTATATAAAACGATTCCCGTCATAAAGGGGATAACGGTAAAAAAATCGATCAACGCTTCCGACGACGGGCAGCTTGACATCAATCACGAACAAAAGAGTATGCTGTTTGACCTTATCAACTCCAAAATGGACACTGACGAATATATAAGCGACAAAGAGCAAATTTCCGATTCCTTAGAAAATCTTCAGCAATCCGTTTCAAATCTTTCCGAAACGGTGAGCGACAGTATCGACGAGGTTTCGCAGACTCTCAGCGCGGCAATCGAGGAATATAATACCGAGACTTCCGAGGCCATCGCAACGACAAATTCTTCCGTTTCCTCATTGAGCCAAAGTGTTTCAGATTTGCAGGGCAGCACGGTCAAATTTACTGAGCAGACGCTGTCCGAAAGCGAAAAAGCCATAGCGAGAAGCAATCTCGACGTGCTTAAGGGGACGGAAATTTTTCAGGTCAACTCAGTTTACATAACTTTCTCGACGGTGAGCCCTGCGGCGCTTTTAGGCGGAACGTGGGCAAGGTTGATTGACAAATTTTTGGTGGCGGCAGGTGAGAAGTTCCCGGCAGGCACTCAGGGAGGTTCGATGACGCACACTTTGACACTCGACGAAATTCCTTCGCACAGTCATACGGGGTTGTATTATAATTCCGTAAGCGAGGGAAACAATATAAGCCCTGTTACGGGAGGCGGAAGCGCATACGGCTCTACCATAGCAGTGGCAAAGAATAATACCGCCGCAGAATACGTTACCGGATCGGCGGGCGGAGGTCAGCCGCACAGCATAATTCCGCCGTATTACGTAGTATTTATGTGGAAGAGAGTGGCATAAAGGGAGGAGCTATGAAAATTTACGACGAAACAAAGACAAACGAATTATCCGAATATGACCTTAGCAAGGGTTATATTATACCGTCAAAAAGGTTTGTAGCTCACCACGAAGCAGTGGAAGCGGATGAGGGAGAATTTCACTATAAAGTCATCGCCGAATATCCCAACGGAGGAAAGGACGTGGAAATCGTATATGACCGCGAGCCGGTCGCTGCCGCTCCCGCTTATGATGAGTATGAGGATATTGGTGTATATATAAAATATAACGATGACGAGCTTGCCTCAATCGAAATAGAAGACTTAAAGCGCAAATTGCTCGAAACCGACTATATCGTATGCAAACTCTATGAGGCGGGACTTAAGGACAGCTCGTCATTGGAGGAACTTAAAAAAGAATACGCCGAAAAACTCGCCTGCCGTGCCGAGTGGAGAAGCCGTATAAACTCTCTTGAGACAAAACTGTCCGATTCTAAAAACGGTAAAATTTGAGGCAGAAGCAATCAGACTTAAGACTAAAAAAAGAAGTTATTAAAAAATTCGGCTATTATGACGAAAAGGATAAAATCCGAAAAAAAAAAAACAGCGGATATACCTAAAAAGAGAAATAGATGATAGACGGGCAAAACGGCAAAGAAAAACGAATAAAAGGAATAAATCGTAAAAGAAAATTAGCGTAAAACCCGGCAAAAACTACTAAACCGAAATATTTAAATTTAAGTATTTTTGTTGCTAGTTACATTTAGCGGTTGTATAATGTATGCGATGATAGCCTCTATTGTAATTGCGGTTTTAACGTGTATAGCAACGGTGACGCTTGTGCTTGTAAAGCCGAGCGTCGCTTTTGCCGTTCATAAAAAGGACGGAAGCGTTAAAACGCTAAAAATGAGTATATTCTGGATTGCGTCGTTTATCGGAGCAATTCTTATATTAGCCGTCGGCGCGCTCTCGATTGAAGACGCTTTTGCCGGGCTCACCAAGGATATGTGGGCAATGTTTGAAAACAAGACGGTTAATTCAATAAATCCCGTTAAGATTATGGTGCTGTTTTTTGCGATGACGTCGCTTTCCGTGTTTTTGGACGAGTTGGGTTTTTTTAAACTTTTAGCCCTCATAACTTTAAAAAAGGCGGGAGTGAGTCAAAAGAGGCTTTTTGTCCTTTTGTTTTTGGTTGTTTCCATACTCACGGTATTCACTTCAAACGATATCGTCATACTGACGTTTACGCCCTTTATATGCTGTTTTTGCTTTAACGGCAGGATAAACCCCGTGCCGTATATAATATGCGAATTTGTTGCGGCAAATACATTCAGTATGTTTTTGATTATCGGTAATCCCACAAACATATATCTTGCGTCATCATTCGGACTGACTTTTACAAGCTACGTTGCTGCCATGGCGCTTCCCACGCTCCTAGGCGGACTTGTCGCCTATTTGGTGCTGTTTTGGCTTTTCAGAAAGTCGCTGTCCGAACCTATCGAGCAATCGGAAGAGCTTGAGCCGACTCTCAATAAGCCCATGGTCATTGTGGGACTTGTTCATTTGTTAGGCTGTCTTCTGCTTTTGGTCATATCCGAGTTTATCGGCGTGGAAATGTGGTTTATCACTCTCTGTTTTGCCGTTTGTCTCGGTATCTGCACCTTGATATACAGCGCAATAAAAAAGGAAAAACCGACGATATTAAAAAACACCTTTCTGCGGACGCCGTGGGAGCTGTTGCCGTTTGTCTTATGTATGTTCATAATAGTGCTCGCCCTCGAAAAGAACGGCATAACTTCCGCCATATCGTCCGCGCTCGACGTAGGGGACGCAAACGCGCTTACGTATGGACTTACCGCCGCTCTCGCTTCAAACCTTGTAAACAACATACCCATGAGCGTTTTGTTTTCTTCCATCGTGGCAAACAGAACGGTTGCGGAAGTTTATGCTGCAATAATCGGGTCAAACATAGGAGCGTTTTTTACGCCTATCGGCGCTCTTGCCGGCATTATGTGTCTTTCGATAACGCAGGGCTATCACGTAAAACTCAACTTTTTGAAATTCAGTGGCTATGGACTCGTTATCGGTATTCCCACTTTGTTTGCGACTATAGGGGGGCTATACCTTGCCCTTTTATACGTATAAATACGCATTTGTTTTTTGTATGTGATTAATTTATCTCCAATTAGTTTTTTGTCTAAATTTTAAATTCAAACCGACGGTTAAAATTTTGATTCGAATTATATTGACAGGTGTAAGTTCGACGGTATTCATTGTGCGTTAAGCTTTGCCGATAAATATTTCCGTAAACGCTTTAAGGTTAATTGCAGATTAAAAATCGTTGACGCTGAAAAAATTAAAAAATAAAAAGGGCGGCTGCCCTTTTTTTGATTCGGATAAATTGTGCCCTGTGCCGTCTGATAGGTGGGCAATAGTTATTCAATGAACTCAATTTATTAAAGGAAACTCTCGCTGGTCTCAAGCTGCCTTGAATTGAGCGATGAAAAGTCAAACCCGAAAGCGGCGGAAATTTCTTTTTCCAATACTTCCTGTTTTGCCACTTCAGCCTTATCGAGCGGTACACGTTTGTTTTGGTGTACCGTTTTAAGATTTGCCGCTACCGTTTTTAATGCCTTTTTGATGTCTTTATCAATTCCCTTTATCTGCGCTTCGTAAGATTTTTTAGCCGCTGAGTCCAATTCCTTAAAAGATTTTTTCAAATCCTTAAAAAGTGTTTCGCCTTTTTTGAGTCCTAAGTCGCGGTAGGAGAGAAGGTCATAGGTTATGCCGTGTTTGAAGTCACAAACGAACGCCGCGTAGGCGTAGCATTTCAAAAGCGCGATGCCCGCTTCAACGTCACCTTTGGCGTATTTGTCGGAAAGCTCAAAAATCACTCTGTCGTTTTTCATTTTTCCTCCTTATCAAAAAAAAGATTTATAAGTTCAAACGGCGTCAAAATTTTGCCCGTAGGCGTAAATTCGTTAAACGTTTCGCCCTTGCCCAAAGGCTTTGACGACGAATACATCAAAAAGGGAACGGGCGTGGCGTCGTGGGTTCCCGTTGCTATCGGCGTGAAATGGTCGGGCATAACCAGCATTTTGAATTCAGAGTCCTTCATTCCTTTGATAATCGCACCTATTATTTTTTCGTCGATAAGCTCGATAGAGCGTGTTTTGCCTTTTGCGTCCTTTTGGTGTCCGCATTCGTCCGGTGCCTCAAGATGTATAAAGCAAAAGTCATTATTTTTGAGCGCATCGAGTGCCGCCTTTGCCTTGCCGTCAAAATTTGTGTCTATCGTTCCCGTTGCGCCCTCTACGTCGATACTTTGCATACCGCTACCCACGGCGATGCCTTTTAAAAGGTCGACGGCGGAAATCATAGCGCCCTTTATGCCGTAGCGCTCGTAAAAATTTTGAAGACGGGGTTTGGTACCTTGTCCCCAAAGCCATATCGAGTCGGCGGTGCGTTTGCCTTGTCTTTTTCTTTCAAGGTTAACGGGGTGGCTCTTTAAAATCTCTGCGGATTTCTTCATCAACGACAAATAAACGTCGGCATTATATCCTTTGGGAAGATAATCCGCTATCTTTTTCCCCGTTATATCGTGAGGGGGAGTAAGGTCAGAATCCGTCCTGCCGTTGTGGCAAACAAGGCAGTGGCGGTAGCTTACTCCGGGATAAAACTCAAAAGTATTGTCGTTTAAAGATTGAGCAACGGATTTCATTAACAATTCGGATTCCGCCGTGGTTATCTCGCCGCTGCTGTAATCTATCATCGTTTTGGCTTCATAAGGCTCGTCGTCCGACAGCGTGACGAGATTGCACCTGAGTGCGACGTCGGTCGGCTGTAAATCTATGCCGAGGGAGAGTGCCTCAAGAGGACTTCTGCCCGTGTAGCACGCCTTTGCGTCATAGCCGAGCGCCGAAAGGTTTGCCACGTCGCTGCCCGGCTTCATACCGTCGGGAACTGTTTTGACAAAGCCTTGCATTGCCGTTTTTGCCATAAAATCGATGTTGGGCTTTTTCGCCGCCTCAAGAGGAGTTTTTCCACCGAGTGCGTCTATTTTAAAATCTGCCATTCCGTCGCATAAAACAAGTATGTATTTCATATTCACCTCAGTTTTATTTTAAACGAATCAGAGATATTGTCAAACAAAATATTTTATGCTTGTCCGCTTTATATCAAATGAGTGAATAATCGCCTTTTTACAATTAAAAAAAAATGAAATTTATTGTGCCGTATTATTTTATTCTTTACAAGTCGTTTGCAAAAAAACTCAAACACCGAGTTTTAAAAGTTTCCGTCGTCGCCTATGATAAATTATTATATCTGAACGCTCATAAGGCAAAATTAAAAATTACGGCTTGTCCCGTGGCGATAAGAGCTATTATTTCAAACAGCAATACAAGGGCGGCTATGTGCAGAACGTAAATAATGAGAGTAAATTTTCCGACAGCGCAAACGGGTTTGTTCCATCTTCCGTCAAGAGAGGGGAAAAGCGTGCGCTTGTTTTTGTATAAAATCGGTGCAAGTGCCATACCCGCGAAAAAGAATGCGGAATAGGGTATAAAAGGGAAGAAATCGCCCGGAGATATCTGCCTCTGCGTGAAAGGCGACACGCAGGAGTAGTCGAGCATGTTCAGCCCCTCGAAATATTTAGTGGGAAACAGCCACGCCAAAGATATATCGAGGTCGGACGGAGGCGTATAACAGAAAAATATGACGGTGACTACAATTGCCGATATGCTTCCTATCGCCCAAAGCGCAATATTGTTTTTGCGGCAGATTATTTCCACAACGCCATAAATCAATATGCACGTGGCGAGAAAATTGAGGACGCCGTAGCCGGAGTAACAGCCTACGTCGAAAAGGTTGTCTACCTCAAGCGTTATGAGTGAGTAGCAAAAAGCAATATACGCAAGCCCAAAGCCTCTTTTAAGATTTGAGCGTGACAGATAACATGATATTCCCGAAAGCGAAAAGAAAAAGAATAATACAATGACGTGAATGACGTCTCTGGGACTTTGATACCAATAAAAATAACAAAACTCTACAAACTCGTATCCCGTTGCTGTTTGGGACAGTGCGGCACCGTAAAGATGATATCCCAAAAAGAAAAAATGGTCGATTATCATAAGCAGGATACAAAGTCCTCTCAAAAAATCGATTTCCCATATGCGGGGCAACGTTTTGGGTTGTTCATCCAAAAACGCTCCGTCTATTTTCATATAAGTTTTTGTAGGAAAGGAAATGAGCGACGGAGCGTCCAAAAAATTTATCTTGCTCATCGTTTATCCTTGTATTCCGTCGAGACCTTGTAAAGCTCGCCGTTTTCCTCCTCATAGAGGTCGTAGCGGTTTTCGTATTCGTATACGATAATGCCCGGGTTGACTTTGCTCTTATAAATTTTAGGGGCTTCGGGTGCGTTCTTGTGCCGCTTGCCCGTATATTCTATTACCTTGCTGTCGATAAAATATTTTTGTATAGGTTTTATTATTATGTTTCTTACCGTAACAACCAGGGCGCAAACAAAAGAAAGACAAAGCCCGAAAACGTAAAGATTTGAATCTACGCCGCCTCCGAACGGGTTGAAATCAAATATCAAAAACAACACTCCGCCGAATATCAGGCTGAGTATGGGGAAATAGAGTCCGAAATAAATTATTATTTTGGCTATGACTGTAAATACAAGCTCGAGTACCATCCATACAACGGAAAACACTCTGCCTGCGACAAGGCCTAAGATGCAGCCGCTCGCTTTCATAGATTAATAATAGCACTAAACGGGGACGGTGTCAATAAACAGCGGTTTGGGAAACGGCAAAACCGAAAACGCGAAAATCAAGACGGTAAAAGCCTTTAAAAGCTAAAAACAGATAAAAATACAAAATATTTACATCTCAAAGACTGTTTAATGCAAAATAGCATTGAAAAAGCCTGTCATATTTGATAGAATAAAAAAGCCGAATTTATTTTAAAAATGAATTGTAAAAATAAAACGGATAATAAAACTTAGTTTCTAATCGATAAAATGCGCATCAATTTTATATTTGGCAGGAACTTATCCATAAAAAATAAGCAGGTACTTAGAGCTAAACAGCTTATTTTTTTAAAGGCACAAGTTTAAAAGTAAAGAGGATACAAAACGGAACAAGCTATATGATACCAAATCCCGAACACATGAAAATATCTAAAGGTGAATTCGTTTACTCAGATGTGACGGTCTTTTCCGCAGAAGCTTTAAAATACAAAAAGTTTCTTCCGAAGACAGACGGCGCAGGCGGCGGCAGAGTCGTATACGAACAGGTTCAAAGAGAGGGATATAGACTCACCGTGGACGAAAAAGGAATAAAGGTCGAGGCGGCGGACGACGAAAGTTTTTTTTGGGCGACTATGAGCCTTAAATATATGCTTTTGACAAGTTCCGCTTTGCCTTTTGTTGAGATAGAGGATAAGCCAAGGTTTGCCTACCGTGGCTTTATGCTTGATACGGCAAGACACTTTTTCGGTGTGGACTTTATCAAAAAAGTTATAGACGCTCTCGCCCTGTTTAAATTCAATCGTTTGCACTTGCATTTAAGCGACGACCAAGGATTTCGCTTTGGTTCGGAGAAATTTGAAAAGCTCGTAGAGGTTGGCTCCAAACGGGAAGGAACGCGAGGTGATAAGATAGAGCACGGAGGTTATTATACAAAAAGCGAGCTTATAGAACTTGTAAAGTATGCCGCCGAACGTCATATAGAAATTATTCCCGAAGTGGATATACCGGCTCATACGGGGGCTGTCTTGGCGTCTTACCCCAATCTTTCCTGTGCGGGAAAGGCAAAAAAAGTCGATGAGTTTTTCGGGATACTCGGGCATACTCTCTGCGCGGGTAAGGAGGAAACCTATAAATTTTTGTTTGAACTTTTTGACGAGATAATCGAAGTTTTCCCCTCCGAATACATTCACATAGGCGGCGACGAATCTGACCTTTCGGTGTGGTCGAGATGTCCGGACTGTCAAAAAACCAAAAACGAATACAATTTAAAAAGCAATACGGAGCTTAAAGAGCTTATGCTCAGGCGGGTGGAGTGCCACTTAAAAGACAGGGGCAGAAAGGTTATTTGTTGGAACGACGCTGTAAAATGCGTCAGCGATGAAGCGGTATGCCAGTTTTGGCAAGGCAAATTAAAAGAGACGCTTGCCTTTGCCGACAAAGGCGGAAAGGTTATCGTTTCAAAGTTTTCGCCTTATTATCTCGATTATCCGCACGGAATGCATTCTCTCAAAGCCGTGTATGAGTTCAACCCGATACTCGACGGGCTGTCAAGCGACGGCGTGAAAAACGTTATCGGCGTGGAAGCTCCGCTGTGGACGGAGTTCGTCGACAGCGAAAGCAAAGCTTTCAGGCAGATGTTTCCGCGTCTTTTGGCGTTAGCGGAACGCGCGTGGTCGCAAAATCCGAATTACGACAGGTTTATCTCGGAAATAGGAGTGGCGTTGAACGCCTTGAGCAAGTGCGGCTATGAATATACGCCGATAGAAAAGGCAAACCCTAAAAAAATAGAAGGCGTTCTTGAAACAGTTAAATTCGGATTAAACCTTTTGGATAAAACGACTTTTCCCTCTCTGATAAGGGCGGCAAAGGCAAAAAATAAGAAATAGCGGCGGATAACCGTTGTAAAAACAGAAAAATTATAAAATTATTCTGTCAATGCGAAAGCCATATAATATAAAAATAATTTTGCATCTTATAAATTATTAAAATTTTACTTATGCTATACGATATGCAAAGGCGGCAGGCGGTTTGGCTTGCCGATAAGGAGGAAGAATGCAAAGGTTGGCTATCGGGGCTCACCCGGACGACGTTGAAATATTTGCGATCAGCGCCATAATGAAAGGGGATTTTCACTGTATAGTTCTTACCGACGGCGCAGGGTGCGCAAGGGGAAAAGGATATGAAAATCTCACAGGCGAACAGCTTAAAAGGATAAGGGAAAAAGAACAGCTTGCCGCATGTAAAGCCGGCGGCTATACGGCTGATATGCTCGGATTGACATCTGAGCAAGTGAAAAACCTTTCCGATGAAGTAGAACAAAAGCTAACTGCATATTTTAACGAATATATGCCCACAGAAGTATATATCCATAGTCCGTTTGACAAGCACGAAACGCACATTGCCTCTTTTTGGAGAGCGTTTAAAGCTTTGAAAAAGTCGGATTGCCGTCCCGATAAGCTTTATGCCTGCGAGGTATGGAGAGGACTCGATTGGTTTGACGGCGATGAAAAAGTCGTTCTCGATACCGGCGGAAGCGAAAAATTATCCGATAAAATTTTGTCGAAATTTGTCAGTCAAAACGTGACAAAACACTACAATCTCGGAGCGAAAGGAAGAAGATGGGCAAACGCCACTTTTTCGGGAAGTCACGAAAAAAGTAAATTTTCGTCATACAATTTTGCCGTCGATATGACAAAATTTTTATGCGAAGATATATCGGAAACGGAAAAATTTATTAATGACAGTCTCGACAAATTCTGCAAAACGACAGCGGCGGCGAGTTTGAAATTTAAGGACTGAACGATAAAAAGCACATTAAATAAAAGGCGGTTTGACAGTCTTTTAAAAGGGTAAATGCAAAAATTTTGATTTCAAGCGACCTTGAGTTATAGTTAAAAATTTTAGCGAAAGACTAAAAAATAAATAAAAGTTTATCGAAATTTTGCCTGCGAAAAATGTCGGCGGGCAAAAATCGGAAGGAAAAATCGGGCATTTTGTCAAAAAAAAGGATAAATTTTTCGTTTTTGACGAAGCATTTTTTTTCTGAAAAATGGCAAAAAAACTCCAAAATTTATCGTTTTTTGACAAGTTTTTTTAACCTAATTTTAGTTTTTTATTATATTTTCTGCTTAAAATTCAGTAAAATTTTTATAAAATCAAAAGTTTTCTGTCGTTAAAAAATGCCGCCGAAACGGCTTTTTTTGACGTTTTTTTGTCATTTCTCCATTGAAAAAACGCCTGAATTTATTGGTCGGAATATGAAATACCGGACGGATTTTTTATTGAAAATCGCAAAAAAATCGGAGGAAAAATCCTCTTGAAAGTGCATAAAAAGCACGAAAAAAGAGGGAGGAATTTGGTGAAAAAACGGGCGGAAACCGCCTTGGAAAATTCACTTTTTTCAAGCTGAAAATGCCGATATTTCAAACTTTTTTAATCTGTTTTTTATCCTGTTTTTTTGGCGTTTCTTATCGGTTTTTGACGGTATTTTTTGCGCGTAAACGTCTGTATTTTCAGACTTAAAATCCTGTTTTGACGACTATTTTTCGACTTGTTTCCCCTAAAGGGGAAAGGGGCGTTTTTGCAGGTTTCGTCGGGGGAAATTTCGACAAACGCCAAAATAGGGTTAAATCGGGTCAAAAACCCAAAAATTTCTTTAAATTGGCAGTTTAAAAAGCGTTTTGGTATTGACAGAGTTGTTTTCAATGTTATAGAATGGTATCGTAAGTTATCATATAAACGCGCACGCGCGCACGCACGCGTATATAACGCGTAAGGGAGAAATTATTATGAAAAGGAAGATCGGATTGCTTTTAATGGTAGTGGTGCTTGTCGTGACGGTATGTGGCGTCTTTGCGGCATGCGGCGAACCTACCAAAATCAGCGACCTCTACGAAGACGAGGCGTATGATTCTGCGACCGAAATTACTCAGAGTTACGCCTGGGACAAAATCTACAAGGGTATAGGCGGGCTCTTGGGTGACGGAGGGGACGCGAGTTTTCTGAACTTCGATACGACGTTCTACTTCACCTTCTTGAAAGATTCCGTCGGCTCGAAGTACTTCATAAACACGCAGGGATCCATCGACGTTTACGACAACGAGCAGAGCAAGTTCTTATTCGAGCTCGGTTCGACAGACCAGAACGGCGAGAACAAAAAGATTATCATCGGCGTTTATTACTTCGACGGTAACCTTTATGCGGACCTAAGGACCTTGTTCGGCGGAATACACGTACTCAAAGCTGACGACGTCGACCTCACCAAACTCGTCAAACTCATTCAGTCGATAACCGGTTCTCTCGACCTTTCGGGAACGCTTGACGATTTGTTTTCGACGGAAATACTCGGACAGCCTTTGTCCAACTTCATTCCCGCGATGCTTTTCGGAAAGAGCCATCTCGTTTCGCTCGGCGCAGGTAAGGAAAGAGTAAGAGTAGAGCTTGCCTTGAATACTCTCTTGCCGACGTTGCTCGGTATCGTTCAGGGATTCCTTGCCGATTATCAGGATATTCTTGAAGTCGTCAGAGATATTACCGGTCTTGATCTCACCAATCTTTCCGCTCTCATTCCTAACCTCGAAGCCACAATCGAGGCAGATTTCGACAATTCCGTGTTGTCCGGCGTAAATCTTGACGCCGCAATAGACTACGGCAAAGGAAGCGTGCCCAAAGACGTAGCTATCGAACTCGGTTTTAACAGCGCATCTGTCGACGGTATTCAAAAAGTCGTTCTCCCCGACTATATCGAAAATGCCGAAATAAAAGATTTTTCGTTCGCGACGCTCAGCCTTGACGCGTCCGTTTCCGTTTCTACGACGGAAAAAGATATAACGATAGGCGGTATCGTCGACTCCCTCGGCGCTTTGCTTGCCGGCGTTATGAGCGATAAAATCGAAGACCTTATCAAGGACAAAACAATTTCTTTCGAGCCCGCCATATACAAACTCGAGATGTCGCTCAGGGCGGAGCTTGATTTTAAAGACAATTCCAAAACAAACGTATTTTTTGAATTATACGGCGGGTCAAACCGAACTGTAAGGCTCGGTCTGTATTATGTCGGCGCCAGCGAGACGCTGTATCTCGACCTTCAGGGAATACTCGGCCAGGGCAGCAAATACAAACTTCAGAACTTTGACCTTATTGCCACGATAGACGACGCCATTGAAGGACTTGTCGCAGGTATCGGCTCGGGCAGCGAAGCAGAAGGCGCGGCAGGCGTTACCTCACTCTCCGAAAAGATGGCTTACCTTGTTTCGGAATACGTCGACGTCAATATGCCCGACGGCAACGTGATGCCGAAAGCGGAAGTTTACTCGCTCGTCAAAAACATGATTTTAAACGGCGAAGTGTTCACCAGACACACCTTGGTAAACGAAGCTCAAACGGCTGCCGATTCGACCGATTATATGGCGATTATTTCCGATATTTTATCGAATCTCGAAGTGGTCATGGGCGAAGGCGGTTGGCTCAGTCTCGAGCGTTTCAGCCTTGTCATAGGACAGGAAACCTTAAACAGCATCGTGAGCATTTTCGCTCCCGATTCGACGCTGCCCATCAAGTCCGCCGAAGTTGTGTTGAACAACAGGACGGAATCGGATAATTTCGCAAGAAACAATCTTACTTTCACAATCAATATGGCAGACCCGTTTGACGGCTTTATGGTGAAGGCTGTCGCGGAACTTACATACGGCACGATAACACAGCTTCAAAACGTCATCGATATGTCGGAAGCTTTAGCCAAAGTGGAAGCGGATAAAGACAGCTATCTCATTTACGAGAAGGACGAAAACGGTCAGTTCTCTATCGGAAAGCTTTACGTTTCGCTCAAGGGTGAGTTTGACCTTTATACTTCAAACGGCGACTTCACGACCATTCAGTATCGTGACGTCACTTCGGCAAGCACCTTGCTGTTGCAAGTCCTCATGCACCTCGACAATACCACGCAGGCAAAACTCTATTTCAACATCGAAGGCAATATCGATTTTGCGAACTTCCTTGAAAGCGAGTTGTGCTTCACCGTGGTGGACGCAGACGGAACGGAGTATCTGGAGCTTTATTATATAAATAAAGTATTATATATAGATTTATCCTATTTTAATATTCAGAAAGTAAAAGTCGACCTTTCCGACTTTATAGGAAAAGAAGAAGTTTCGAACGAGGCGGTAGGCTCTGACGAAACCACCGACGGCGAATCGAGCGGTGTGGATATCGTTGCAATTATCGCCGCTATGATTTCCGGTGTCGACATCGGCTCCGAAACGTTGTCTCTCTATCTTGCAGGCAGCCTTGTTTCAAACCTTATTGCGGCACTTGAGCTTGACGACAAACTCGTTGTCGGTGATATGGACAATATCAGCGGCGGTATCAGAATCGCTCTTGCCGACGGCCTCAACCTTAACGAGCTTCAAATCGATATTTTCCTTGCAAGCGGAAACCGTTTCGATATGAACTTCGGTCTTTCCGATTTCACGATTAAGGCGGCGACGGAACAATTCCTTACCCCCGATTACGAAAAGATTGAGGATCTCGATTCCTATACGGGAACGAGATACGAGCCCATTTACAACGACGGCAGGATAGTCGGATTTAAGGTTTCAACCTCTCCGGAAGCAATTTACAAAGAGAGCGGTTACGTCGATTTTATGGAAACGCCTTTCCTTTCCGTTGCACTCGGCGGCGCACTCAACGTCGATATAATTGCAGGACAGGTTGATTTGCAAGAGGGCGTTGCCGCACTTTTGGAAAAACTCGGACTTGTTATGGACAGCGCAATTCAATCGCTTGTCGTAGAAGAGAATATTTCGGCGGAATATGCGTTCGATTTAGAGTTAAGCGTCGACTTTACTCCTCTTATGCAATATCTCAAAGACGAGGAAACTTTCAATCAGATGGTTGCCACCGGCTCCATGTATAGCAACAATAACACTCAGTTTATGTTGCAGCTTACAAGGAGCATAAACGGCGCGTATCCGAGCACGATTTTAGGTATTTACTATTACGGCGGTATACTTTACATAGATGCGGAGTGGCTGGGACTCGAGAAAATCGCTTTGGAATTCAATATGTTTGAGGCGATAATGGAAGTATTGCTCGCCAGCAATCTCTTTGCCTCGCTCGGCGGGGAGGAAAGTGCGACTACGGATGAAGCCGTATCCGCTTCCGAACTCATCGATTTCGATACCGAATACGTCGACAACGGTGTCGTGAAAAAATACGACGTAGCGCTCTTGCTTTCGATGGCTCTTTCCGATACGAGATTTATTCTCGAAGTCGCTGACGGTCTCACGCAACTCGTTCTCAACAAATTGGGACTCGGTTTCTCGGAGATAGAGGCAGCTTTAGAAATCAGATACAATGAAACCGAATACGAAGACGGCTCGACAAAACCGTCGGGATTGACAGGTTACGTTGCAATCAACAACGATAAAAACGAGCGTATGATTATGGTTGAACTCAACGTCAACGCTCCCGATATCACATTCAGTCAGCGTGACATCTCCGTCACCGATTTCGACGAGGGCTACAACAAGCTCGAACTCTTTAACGAGGACGGCTCCGTCAACCTCGAAGGTATCTTCCTCGAACTCGAAGGCGGCATAGATATTTCCGCATATCAGAGCGACGCTACCAACGAAGAGGAAAAATGGCAGCTGGGCGATTGGATTGAAAGTCTCTATACGACGGATTCGGCGGCACTCGGCAGCTTGCTCTATCAGCTCCTCGTCGCTTTCGAAATTCCTTCGCAGGTAACCGAAACCTTGGGCTTCAAGATTTCCGCGCTCTTGAGATTCGACCTCAGCGGAATAAACATGAACGACAAGACGTTCAACCTCGACAGCGTTCTCGATTTCAATTACATACTTACGCACTCCGACCTTTCCATTGAAATTTGGGACGGAAATCTCTCCAACCCGACGAGTCAGAAGATTATGGCTCTCTATCTCGTATATAAGGGCGAAAACGACCTCGGCGTTCCTTACAGCACGCTCTATCTCGACATTGAAACGGCGCTCATTCAAAACGTGCACATTATGGTGGACGGCTTCGATATCGGTTCGCTCCTCGGCTTGCTCGGCACCACTTATGACGCAGAACTCGGCGTTACAAACGGCAATACCGTCGACGTGACGAGCCAAGTCGCTTCCGACGCCAAAGTCGGCTCGGACGGCAACTTTGCCGACCTCATCGTAAAGAGTCAGAACGACGCTATCGTTTCGGCTGTCGCCGAAAACGGAGCGGTCAAATTCACGGGCAACGCTTTGGGCGAATGCGTCGTGGATATCAGCTATACGAATAACGACGGCGAACTTATCGAAAAGACCATAAAAGTCAACGTCGTCGATAAGGTTTACACCTTGCTCGAAACAGGCGAGCAATATACCTGGACTGCGTTTGATAATCCGCAGGGAACCGTTTCCGCTACGTCTTCCGATGAAGCAATCGCAACCGTTTCCGTAAACAATTACGGACAGGTCGTTGTTGAGGCGGTAGGCGCAGGCAACGTTATAATAACCGCAACGTTCGGCGGTGCGGAAAAGACGATGTTTATGAGCATTGTCAATCCCGATGAGACTCCCGATACGGGCGATGAAGAGGAAGAGGGCGGTGAGAGCGAAAACGCAACGATGGATCTCGTTGCCGTCTTGCTCAGCACGGGACTTTCCGCAATCACGATGAGCGAAGAAACCTTCTTGGTCAACCTCTCGTCCAAATTCCTTGCAGTGCTTTTGGCGCAGTTTATCCCCGGAATGTATGAAGAAAACGAGGACGGCACCAAAACGCTCAAGCCTATGGCGGAATTGAACCCTGACAGGTCCTATATTTCCTACGGCTTCAACTCGCACGACCTCAATATTTCGGCGGGCATAGACCCGTTGCAACTCGAACTTTTCGCTTCCACTCCGACTATTTCGTTTAACAGAAAGTCAATTGGAGCAAACATAGACAACACCGATTACATCTCCTTGCAGGATTTGTCACAATTCTCACTCGCATTTGAGATTGCAATTCAAGGACAGCTCAAAAATTCTCAAGACGAGAAAGACGGTGTCATTAAAATAGACAATTATCTCAAGGCGTTTATCTCGGACCTTGTTCTCGATTTCGGTATCGATATAGAAGAAGATATATGGCTTGATTTGACTGTCGAAATAGAAGCCAACATCAATATAGCCAATGCGGATTCCACCGAACTTTACGTCGTATTGAGAGACAATACCGACGGCAAGGTTATGTTCGGTCTCTACCTCCTCGGCAGCACGCTCTACGTCGAACTCGGAGCACTCAGCGAGGATAACTTCATCTTGGAAAATATCGATATCGGACTTATCGTCAACGACGCAATCAACGGTATCATCTCTGATTTGACAACCTCAGTCACTTCTCCGTCAGGCGGAGAAGCGGTATCGAGTGCGGACCCCGAAAACGGGGAGGGCGGCACAATCGACGCCAAACAGGCGCTCGAACTTGTCATTCAGATTGCAAGTAAAGAAGTATCTTTGACGCTTGCTCAAAATCTCGTTCTTGCCTTGATAAACTACTTCATTAACAACGGCAAGCCGGAAGAAGAGCAAACGGATATCAATACTATTATAAATTCGATGGTGGACGACGAAGGAAACCCTGTCGACCTCGGACTTGAAGTCGAAGTAACTCTCGATTTGCTCACGCCTTCGGTTTTGGTGGGCATCAATTCCGAGCTCTTTGATGCGAGTATTTCCATAGTCCGTCCTTATCTTGCCACGGGACTTATTACCGACCGTTATAACCTCATCGACCGTCCCGAAGAAAAGGCAGACCTTTCCGGTTACTACGTTTATTATCGCGACAGCTATGTCGAACTCGTCACGGACGGAGAGGTTAACGTCTATGAAATGACGACGCCCGACAACTATACGCCTGTTTCGGATAAGACGGCTCAGGTTACCGACTATTTAAACGTAGACGGCACCTATATTTTGATTTCTTCTCTCGAAGTTTACGAAAAACTTCAGAAGACGTCTTCTAAACTTCAGGACGCTATCGCAAGACTTCAGGCGGACGTTGACGAGGACGGCAATCCTACGCTCAACAACTTCGACGACAATCCTTTGCTTACGTTCTCGTTCGACTTCTACTTCAACTATGCTCTTGACGCCACGTTCGTTCCGATGACCGAAACGCAGATTTTGGTCAGCAATGCCGGTAACACGGCAGACCCGAACTATGTCGCTCCCGAGGACAGATATTCGATGCTCGCCGACGGAATTCACTTTGTTCAGGACGAATTTGGAACATACCAGAGAGTAGCAAGAGAATTCCAGGAAATGCTCGACGCGGCATTGGGTCTTGACTTTATAACTTCGATAACAAACGGCGTCAATTTCGGCAGCGACGTAACATTGGGAGACTTGCTCGAGACCATTGCTCTCAGATTCTATGCCGACGACGCTGTCAACACTACCTTGATATTGACATTAAAAGGAAATATCAATCTTGAAAAACTCGGCATTTATTCCGTAATCGAGGGCGAAGACGATTTGCTTCAATTCGTCGACAACTTCTCGCTTGAAACGCTCCTCAACGCTTGCGAGTTCGGTATCGAAATTTCGATGATGGATTCCAACAATCAGAAGATTGCGGATAAGACGGTAGGCGTTTACCTCAAGAACAATTATCTGTTCCTCGATCTCAGCGGCATTGACGGACCCAAAGCTAAACTTTCTGCGGACTTCCTCTTTGACGCACTCGGCTCTTTGGGCGGTGACAGCGAAGCTACCACCACAGACGAAACAGCGGACGATACAACCTCCACTCTTTCTAAGGTGTTGAACGCAATTGTCAAAACCGTTATTGTAAAAGCGAAACTCAGAAGCGGCGCAACGCTCAAGACGCTTGACTCTATAAACATAATGTTCAATACGGATATGCTTCAGGCAGTCGTTGCTCTGTTCAGCAACGACCCGGTCGACCTTTCGAGATTCTTCCTCGACGACGAAAAGAGCGGATTGTTCCTTACCCTCAGCGACCCTGCGTTTGACGGCAAGCCTTCTATCTCTGTCGGAATGGAAACGGTTGACGGATTGAGACTCAAACTCTCTCTTGCCGCGGCATTCACCATAGAGATAGGAGAATCCGCTTCCATTTGGGGCGACGGCGTTTCCGAAGACGATTTTGCCGATTTGACAAACTACACGGCTCAAACTTACAACCTTTCTGTTTTGGGCAAGCTCTATGTCGGCTCAAGCGGGGAAGCAAGCTATGATTTGTCGACGCTCTTCCAGTCGTCCGACCTGCTCGGCTCGTATTTCGGAGATATGATGATATCTTTGATGTCCGACCAGGAATTCTACGACGCTGTCGGCGGTAAACTCAGCGCAAACTTCAACCTCGGCGATTTGTTCTTGGACTACTTCACCAAAAACGGTTACGAACTCATAAGTGAGTGGGAAGCCGCAAACGGCACGACGTATACCGGCACCAAGTATTCCGAGCAAATCGACTATGATGAAGACGGCAAAGAAGTCGTTTCCTACGTTGAAGACGAAAACGGACTTTATAAGGAAATATACACCTTTAAAGACTTCCTCGAGAGAAGCGAACTCAGCTCGCTCGAGATAGCCTTGGAACTTGTCGAACTCGACACCTACGGCAATTATAAATACGACGAAAACGGAAACGTTATTTCGAGGGGAGGTATTTACCTTGCCAACAATACGCTTTATATCGACGGACGTGACCTCTTTGAAGGCGCACCTGTCGCATATATTCCTAACATCGTCGATATTGTCGAAAATATTTCCGACCTCATCGCTTCCGGCTCGACGGATAACGGCGGTTCCGGCGAGGCTGTTTCCTCGTCCGACCCGACGGCTGTTCCCGTATCTTCAAGAGCTGCGGACGCTGTCATAGAATTCATTATATCCGACCCCGCAATCGAACTTGTTTTGACTAAGAGCTTCTTCTCGGTCATACTCGGATTGCTCTTCCCGTCGCTCGGCGATATAGGCGACGTGTTTGACGTGCTCAATTTGACGCTCAGTATCGATAAGGGTGAATTCAGCCACGATATCCTCGACTTTGACGAGATATGCAATTCCGACAGATTCAGCAACATTTATGAGATGTTCAAGCCTGTCGACGTATCCGAGCTTATCGGCAAATATCACTACGACAAAGCACTGAACAGATACGTCCTTATCGACAATGCGGTCGAGTGCGGTATCGACGGTTCTGTCGGAACGGGTTATATCGACGTCAACGACGGACAGTATATCGTTGCAAAGGATACGACTTTCTATACGAAACACGATATCGACCAAAACGTTTATTATGAAAACGATAACGGAGATTATTACGTTACCGGCGGTCTTTACTACGAACAGCTCGACTTCAGCGAGGAAATAAGCGATAACGACAAATACGCTATCGGATATTATCTCCACGGCAACGGCGTTGAAAACGAAAACGTCTACGGCAATGCTTACGTCAAATATCAAAATAACTACTATCGCATTTCCGATTATCCGACACGCTACGTATCCAACGGCGACGGAACCTATTCGGAAAGCGCAAGCGGAACTTATATCAAGATAGGCAACGGCTACGTCGACACCACGACTCCTGTTTCGACGCAGGAAATTACTATTGCCGCGTCGCTTAACACATACGTATTGTATGAAGGCAACTACTATCAGATTGCAAGACGCTTCTTCAAGGTCGGGGACCAATATGTTTCGTCAACCTACGGCGACTATGCTCAGATTTATGTTGACGATGTTTTGACATACGTTCCTTTGACAGCTTCCTCGGTCGGAAACTATTATCAATTAAACACTATCGGACAATTCATTCTCTCCGGCGGAAATTATATCGATATTTCCCGTGCTACGCTCGTCAGGGAATACGGACGTCTCAGTCTCTTTACTCAAGACCGCTCGGAAGTCGCTTACGACGGAGCTAAATACGTTTACGTATCCGGCGCAAATATCGGACAGTCCTTCGAGAGCGGACAGCTTTATGTTGAAGTAAATTCTCAGCTCTACGCTTTCGCCGCCGTTTCAAACGCAGGAGCAACCTTGACGGTTGTCGATACGTATGATTACAGCTGGCACAAGAACGCTTCGGGCGTTTACAGAAAGCAGGCTACGTTTGAAGTTATCAATGCTCGCAGCTTTGTTCAGATTTATATCGGTGAGGACGGAACGGAAACTGCTTGGAACGCAGCATTCGCAGACGGTAACGAAAGCTATACGAGATACGGCTATGGATATTTTGCCAACGCCGACCTCGCTTCCGAACACGATACTTCCGTAACGGAATGGTACTTCCTCTACAACGGCGTCGTTTACAGGCTCAACGACTATATTTGGCTTGATTCCAACGACGAACAGCTTGCCGTAACGGAATCCAATATCGGCAGAATAGCTTCCATTAACCTCAGCGACCTCGGACTCAGAGTCCCCGTAACATCTCTTACGAGAGTCATCGACATAATGACGAGCGATTATGCTCAGGTTAAAGACGCGAACAGAGTTTACGGACAGGGAGCTTCGGGAGATTATACATACTTCTTCTATAAAGGTTACTTCAAGACCGCTTTGGGTACAGATGCGGGCGACGGCGATTATAAATGGGTTGAGGCGGAATATTCGCTCATACTGCCTTATGAAGAAAGATATACCGAGGTCAACTCCTTCCGTCAATACGCCAACGGCGACTACGTCTTTATCGCAGACGACGCTGAAAGGTATGTTCTCTTGTCGGACGGCACGACCACGATTGATAAAAATACCTATAACGCTCTCGGCGAAGCGGAAAAGGCAAACTACGGCGCACTCGGAACATACGTTCTCTACGACGACCTTGACGAGGCAGGTAAGGCGCAGTATAAGTCGGCGACCCGTTATCAGAAAGTTACTAACTACTATTTGTTCAAATATCTTGTTGAGCACGAAGACGACCTCTATGTAGAAGACGCAAACGGATATTACGGCAGAGTTCTTACCACAGACGCTTCAGGTAAGACGGTGGCGACGTACACCAAGTATGATTCGTCGATTCACACATTGCGTTACAGCAAAGTGGTCAATTCCGTTTCTTACAAGACGGAAGCGGAAGCACGCCTTACCAATCCGTCGATTGAGGGTGATTATATTCTCACTTCCGACAGCATTTGGACAACCGGCGCAGAAAGAGAATTCTTGCTTGACGGTTACTTTGCAACCGACGAGGAAAGAGAAGAAGCTCAAACCACGGGCGTATATCTCCTTTACGAGATACTCTCCGATGATTTGAAAGCTTTGACAAGTTCATCGACCCGCTATGTTGCCACAATCGATATCTTCACTTACGAGCAAGACACCGAGTATACGTTCAGAGATTACGAGCGTTACGTTGAGGGCAGGGCATATCAGATTGAAGAAGGTTCACAAGCCCGTGTGCTCACCGATGCCGAGAAGAATCTCGACGGTGACCAGTGCATACTTTACGTCAACACAAGCGACGGAATGCTGCTTTACAGCTCACTTTCCGCTTCCGCAAAACAGACGTATAGAAACTACACCAAATACGTTCTTACATACGGTCATGAAGGAACGAAATATCAAATAAGAAACGAAAAATCGGGCGTTTATACCGGAAGCTATGAATTCGACAGAACACAAAGCGAATTTATGAGAGTTTCCAATAAGTATTCTTCGCTTAACGATTTCGGTGTGACAATCGACATTGAGGCGGGTGTCTTCGATTTCGGTATCAATATTTCCGGACTTGACATCGGCTTTGGCTCGAGCTCCTCGCTCTTGCCCGACGATTTCAGCGACGCAGTGCTCTTTACAAAGACCACCGTCAGCGTCGGATTCGACCTCGACCTCAACGCTTCCATGACCGCAGGTACTATCGACATCGGTCAGATATTCAGCGCAATTCTCGGCGACCTTGACGGCGTCGTGTTTGAGGTGCCCGAATATACCACAGGTATAAGCAAGCTCCACTTCAAGTTATCATTTAACTTGCTCTTGGATTTCAGCGACGTCAGCAAGTCGGAGCTTAAAGCGGAATTGGTTGCGGTTTCCGGTATGGATATCGAAGAAGTTTACATCGGCGTTTACTTCCAGGACGGTAAACTCTATATAGACGCTACCAAGTTCGGTGTGCCTAAGATAGCAATCGACGAACTCGATTTCGTTACCGACGCTCTCAACGATATTCTTTACAATATCTTTGGCGAGGACGTTTACGATTCGGAAGAAATTCAGGACAACGGCAATGAGGCAGGCACGAGTGATTTTGAAAACAACACCGCTCTTGCTATGCTTATTTCAAACAAACACTTCACAATCACGATAGGCGAGCAAATGCTCAAATACGCTTTCAGCCTCATCGAACTCGACAACGGACAGACTCTCGATTCGATTGTCTATGACGGAGTCAAGTTTAACGGAAGTGTAGACCTCAAGACCGACCTCAACGATTTGCAATCGACGGAGCTGACGGTGGACGCAATCTTCAAACTGCCTGCCGGAACGAAATATGTTCCCGTTACGGTCAGCGACGGCGCAGACCTTACAAGCGGCGACGTTGCGGCGGCTATCAATGCTGTTGCGCAAGCCAACAATCTTGAGGGAGTTACTTATCAAAACCTCGTATTGTTTGTCCTTGACGAGAACGGCGAATACGCTCTTGCGGATTCGGTAAACGGTATTTACACCAAAATCACCACTCAGACAGAGGGCGATGCGGTTACGCCATACCTCTACGGTTCTAACGAATTTACCGTTCAACAGGGCTTGATGCAGGGCGACGGCAACGACGACGTCTACTATATCTGCATTGAGGGTGAGGATTCAAACCACGACGTCTATGAAAAGACGGTCGATATCTCGCTTGCGGTTAAGAACGTTCAGATTGTCTTTGCCACGGCAGACCGTGAAAGACCTTTGACGGATGAGGAAATTGACGACTTCAGCGTTTACTCTGAAATCGAAAATCTTATCCTCAATGAAAAGATTGACCTTACCACATACTTTGACGGCGGAGACCTCGTGCTCAGCGAATGGATTCAGCTCTTCTTTGAAAACGAAGACCTTTCCGACCTCGAGGGTATCCTCACCGTTATGGAAGAGGAGGGCGACTACGTCAAACGTAAAACTTATCTTGAGATTTACCTCGACGTTAAGATTGCCGCTATGATAAATTATCTCAGGAAGCAGTCGCTTGACCAAGAGACGATTGATTCCGTGGTAAATGCTTGGGAAGGAGAAATCGATTTCGGCAAACTTCTCGACGTTGTCACGAGCGGAAACCTCAATATTTACGACCTCTTCGGACTTATGAACCTCGCTATCACCATCTCGACCGAGGTTGAAAGTTACGACGCAAGCACGGACGCTTATGATTACCGTGACGAATACGACGTGGCGAGAATTTACTTCGCCGGCGGTTCGTATAACTACGTCGCAAATTATTATACTCCCGAAGAATATACAAACGGCTATGAGCTCATCTCCGCTTATGAAGAGAGAACGAGCAAGGCTTGGACGGGTGATAAGTATTACACCATCGACGGTGTATCCTATGTCAAGTGGGTAGGAGACGGCTCGGACGAGCATCCGGAAGAAGAATATATCTGGAAGGTCAACAAGCCTTACGCCGAGAGCGAGGGCAACAGCCCCGATTCTTACGACGGCTTGTGGTTCAGTAAAAACTCGGGCGGATATTACTTCGATGAAAACGGAACTTATATTGCAGAAGTCGATTATGATAAACTCGACACGATGGATAAGACGCAAAGATACGACTATTACTTCCAGCATGCTCAAGGAACGTATGTTTACGTCTATGAAACCAAGACGTTTGAAAACATAAAAGAACTCGAGGCAAAACTTTTGGCGCAGGGTGAGGAATTAGACCTTTCCGATACGACAAAATACAGCCCCGAAAGATTCTTCTATGATTCGACAAACGTTCACCAAAACCCCTACGGTAAATACGGTTACGTGTTCGGAGGTCTCAGAGTCGACCTTACCGGCGTCGGTTTGTCGGGATTTGAAATCAAGGCTGACCAGCTCAAACAGATATTCGGATTGATAACCGGAATCAAAGAGGAAACCTCGTCAACCGAAAACGAGCAACCGTTGCCGGTTGTGGACGAAACCGATGACGGCACGACGGAAGAGACGGGAATTTCCTTCCCGCTTCTCACGGACGATATTGCGGAATACGTCAGACTGTTCCTCTACGGAATTCAAATGACGTCCAACTACATTTCGCTCGTCATTAACGCTGCTTACCTCAACGTTATCGCAGACCTTGTCACGTCTGTCGATACCGACTTCAGCTTCGACTACAACTTCACCAACCGTTCATTCCTCCGTATCAATACGGACGTCAACGCTTACTCGTTCACGAGTATCAGACCGTATACGGGTGTGGGCGACTTCGGCGACGATTCGATAACCGCTGTCGAGGGCGACGTTTTAATCAACGGCAAACCCATTCAGGACACGGAAGGCAACAACGTCAAATATGAAGATTATATCACCTCGGGTGAGGTAAACCTCTACGTGTTGATACCGAGACAGGGCGATACGGGCAACTACGTCTTGTCCAACAATACGGCAACCGAACTTATCAAGCTCTCTGCCGAGGACAAGAGCTTCCTTGCGAGATTCGGAAAGAATGAAGGAGATGCGGATAACACTCTCGAGGAAATCATAAATCTTATTCCGGACAAGGACAGCGCAGACTTCTCCGCAGGAATGCAGACATTCTTCTACGACGTTATGTTCGGCTTGAAGAATTACGGACAGGACTCGATGAATTCTTCAATATTCATCAAGAGTATGCTGCCAGACGCTATATACGAAGGACTTGTCGCAGGATACGATTACTTCACATATGACCTCTATCAGATAACGCTTGAAAAGGCAAACGATAAATACGTCATAACGTTTGACGGAACGACAAAGACATACGATGCCGTTGCTGACTTCCTCTATGAGGTCGGCGCATACAGCCTTGCTTCCGTCCAGATGGCTTACTACAACGTACTGCCCAGAGTTCAGCTGTTGCTTTACTTGTTCGATCACTCGGTCGGTATCGATATCGGAACGCCTAACGTTATTTTGGAAAGATACGTATATACTTCGAGCGGCGCTTCAAGCTATCCGACAATTGCGACATACGACGCATTTAACGTGTTCGGAAGCCAAAAGCTTTCTGACGAAGAAATCGAGGCTCTCGGATTTGACGAGAAAGTCGACGATGACATTTCGCACTCGTCAATCAAGATTGTTCTTGACGATATGTCGTCAAAAGGCTATGAGTTTGAAGTTACAGACGATATCCGTTATACGATTGACGGAACCGCCACCGCAAACAGCTATGTCGTAAAGATAATTAACGGCGTTCGTTACGCTTACGCCAACTACGCTTCTATGAATGATGATACGGGCGGTATGCCGATTACGCAGTCGAACAGCGGAAACTACGTGCTCATTTCCTACACGCAAACGGGAAATATCACAAACGAATACCTTATCAGAATAGACAAAGAGAACGGTAAAGACACTTACGTTTCGTCTATCGCATTCAACTATATCGGAACGGGCGCACTCCAGATGGACGGCGGCTCACAGAATGCATCAAGCGTATCCTACTATAAGTGGTTCGGCTTTGAATTCAAGCAAAGATTTGACGAAAACGGAAATATTATCCGCGGTCAATACGTCACTGCGCCTAATCTTTCGTCAAGCATAGTTGCCGACGGCGGTGAAAACTATTACGGATACGCAGAGGGCGAATACGTCTATGACGTTACGATTGACGACTATACCTATTTGCCTATGTTCGTAAAAGTCAGCGGCATGGAAACTTATGTTTCGCTCTCGACCGCGTTCAACAGCAATGAGTATGCTTCTACGCAAATGGAAGTCGAAGAGAACAAAGGTATCCAAGTGTTCGCTTCCGAACAGGGCGGCGCCGTCATCGGATATATCACAGAGGATACTCACAGCTTTATCCTCAACAAAGATATCCTCTACGTCCTCAGAGGAGCGGATTATATCGACTATGCAACCGCAAGCGCTTCAGGACTTGCCGATATGACGGCGCTCTATTCCAGGATCGGCGAAGAAGAGTATATCAAGACGGGTTACTATACCGTCGGAAACGCACAAGAAGGCATTGCGGCAGGACCTAAGGCGTTCAGCCGTTACGACAAACTCGATTATCTCAACCTTATGGAGCTTAAGTCGATAACGATGTCGCTTGGTGGTTCTTTCGAACTCAACGGCGATTATTCGTCAACTCAGCTCAGCAATATCATGTATTCGGTATTCGGCGAGCTCGCATCCGCTCTCACCGTAGGTGAACAGGGAGAAGGCTTGCACATGAAGTTCGGATACGCAATCGGACTTAAAGCCGATTTCGACCTCGATATAATGGGCTTGCTCAACGGAGGTTCGCTTGCTTCCTCGTTCAGCCTTAACAATATCGACCTTGCTATCGATATCTGGACGTGCGATGCGGACGGCAATTACGAAAGCGAGTTTATAGGTATATACTATCTCGACGGAGTGGTTTACATAGACCTCAGTTACTTCCTAAGTGACGGCGGCTTGTTCAAACTTGACCTTGGAGAAAACGCCATAGAAGAACTTGTCAAGTCGCTCCTCGGCTCGGCTTCTACCGAAGCGTCCACGGCTACCGACGGAACGGAAGGCGATAAGGTTTATCACGGAGCTAACCGTGACATTGCAGGATTCTACGTAGACGTCGTTATGAATTGCCTTACCGCTTCTATTTCAATGAAGCTCGTTTCGCTCATCGTAAATTATATTGCTGACGAAGACTTGCTCGGAAATATCGTTGACGAACTCCCGAACGTCGTTCCTTACGTCGGAATTGACGTGACAGAGAAAGACGGCAAGATATTCCTCGGCGCCAAACTCTACGATACGATGGGCACGACGGAAATACTCGATATCGGATTTATTGCAAACGGTCTCGATACACCTCAATCGCATATGATATTCTCCGACGGAAATACATTGCTTGGTCACGCTAAGTCAATATCATACCTTGTAGGTGACCTCAACCGTAACGCCAACGAAGTCGTTATCGACATCTACAACGACTACAACAAGAAGCACGGCGAAGGTTTGGCAGGGGAAGAAGATACGGTAAGAGATACTTATCGTTTGCTTGCATCGGTTGATCTTGACGCGCTCATCGCGGGCGATACTTCCGGCATCGAAATCAATTGGGGAAATGCGGAAATTTCCGCCAAGATGGACGTAAGTATCGAAGTGCTTGCAGGACTCATCAACTTCTCTGAAGAATTCGGCGAACTCCTCGATACCGAAGTGTTGGCGTTTATTGCGGCACTCAACAAGGATATGACGGAGGGCGTAAGAAACGACACTTATATCACCGCTACCTTGACAGGCTTTGTCAACCTCGACTACTTCATGGACGAAAGCAGAACGTTTGTCCAGAAACTTGCGGGAACGGAAATAAGCCTTATTATGAACCTCAATTCCGATATACTGCCTTATACGGATACGGTCGCAAACGGAGGAGTATCGCAAGATATCGCTTTGTCGCTCACACTCATCTTTGACGAACAAGGCAAACTTTCGATATACCTTGACATGACCGACCTCGGAACAAAGCTCGGACTGGGTGAAGCGTTCCAGAAACTCAAGTTCGAGGGTCTTGACATAGGCGGACTTTTTGGCTCGAGCAGCTCCGAAGCCGTTTCCAGCGCAAGCTCATTCGTCGAAGGCGATGAAGGTTCAACGGGTATCTTCAGCAGCGACATACTTGAAGTAATTGCGGCACTCTTTAAAGAGCTTCAGATTTTGCGTGACAGCATTAAGGTAAACTTCAACGACGATATGTTCGATTCGCTCCTGTCGCTCCTCACCGATAATCAGACGCTCATCGACCAAATCAAGATGCCTACAATCGACAACGGCGGTCTTACCTTGGCTCTCAAGGACGGTCTCGAAGTTATGATAGACCTCAGTCTCGCTGTCGCGGACGGCAGAGAATATATGCCTAAGGATATGTGGGTCGAGGGTGAATTCGATTGGCAAGGAGACCTCTACGCTTTCGGCAAGCTGGCGAACCTTAACGGTGTTTACGGATACGGCGACGACGACAAGTTCGGACCTGCTACCGACACGACAAAGGGTATTCTCTATGCATTCGTTCTCGACAACGAATACGGCGAGTATTACATCACCGCAGGCGAAAAGGATCTCTACTACTTCAACGGAAGCTCCGCTACCGCTCAATCTGTTAAGGGCGGAGAATTCAAACTCGTTGACGAAAACTATTCAAGCGGAAATAAATACAGCCTTGTCGTACTCTATCGCTTGAGCGAAGGCGCCAACACCGCAGACGACAGCACACTTCCGGAAGAAGATTTGCTCGACAAATATCAACTTACCGACAAACTTGGCTCGTATGCAGAAGGAAACCTTTATATTCCTTATAAGAGTGAATCGGGCAGATATATCAAGCCGTCCGACTTCAGCATGGAAATCAAACTCTATGACCTCGAGCTTCAATACGGTATAGAGCAATCGCAAATTTCGATAAGAGACGAGAGCGGTGCAGTCACCGAAGTTGCTTCCGGAGTCAACTCGGGTGAGGGCGGCAAATACACTTATACCGCAGTCACCGAGTTTAACAAACTTGACGAGCTCAAGCTCAACCTTGCGTTTGAAGGAACGTTTGAAGTGAATGCAGACGCATTGGATGAAAGCGGAGTAAGCAATACGCTTGACCTTTCGTGGCTGTTTGCACTCTTGCTCGGCGACGACAGCTCGCTCGGCAGCACGTCGCTTACCATTCGTATCGGTGACGATATTAAATTGACCTTCAAGATTGGTATTTATATCTATCTTGACTTGCAGGACTTCAGCAAGACGGAAGTAGTCTTAAAACTTGAAAAATTGCTCGACGACGGCACGACAGAAGACTTCCTCTCTATTTATATCGCTCCCGACGGCACGGGTAAACATAGCATTTACGCCAACCTCTACTTCTTGCTCGGAGACCAAGGTAAAGTGGCAATCACCAACTTTGACCTTGCAGGAATGCTTGACGGAGTGCTCGGCGGAGTCTTGCCCGACAACGAAGCCTCGACTTCGTCGCTTGCGGATGCGGCAAAACTCGTTATGCATGATTTGCCTTATGCACTCATTCTCTTCAGCCCTGAGGCTCTCGGTATAGCAATCAATATCAATGCAATAAACGAAATCGTCAACTTCTACAGAAGGGCAGACGGTCTTGAAGAAAAAGAAACAATCGACACAACGGGCGAGTTTATGCTCAATCTCTTTACCAATCACTACGTTGACAACGGCGAGGATAAGACGAACCTGAACACGCAACTTCTTGCTAAGTTCAACGAAACGTTCTATGCATCAATCGATATAACGAGACTCGAGCTTAATACGGTTGATGATTATGACGCAGAAATTGCAAAGGGCAACGGCGCCACCGGCAAACTCCCCACGCAGGGTGAGCTTGACAGTTACGTTGCAGTGTTCGATATCGGAACGGGCGACCTCATCATCGAAAAACTCAGCCTCAGCTTGCAAGGAACGATGACTCTTACTTCGCCTGTTTCAATCACGAGCAATTCGTTTGCATATTGGGTTGGCGGTCTTGTGGATTACTTGCTCGAATCATTGCTCGAAAGCGACCCGTCAAGCAACGACGCAAACGATTTCAAACTCTATCTGCCTGAGGCAATAACGTTTATGCTCAACGCACAGGTTGACCTCAACCTTGCGGAAATAATAACGCCCGGCGGATTTAACCTCGGCGGAATATTCAGGAGCGATATCTATCTCGATATCTCGTTCGGTGACCCGATTAACAGTCCGTTTATCTCGCTTTACTATCTCGGCTCGTCGGGTCTTGGCGGCTCGTCAGGTTCGAGCGCTAATACCAACAGACCTGTCGGAGTCAATGACGGCTCCAGCAACACCATATTCAACGACGCTGTTTATATTGACCTCACCTCTTTCGGTCTCGGTAAAATCAAACTTTCCGGTCTTGTCGGTTTGCTTGGCGGCAACAGCGGAGAGGGCAACACGGGTGAAGGCACAACGGCAAGCGCAGGAGAGGCGGAAGCCGTTGCAGACGGCGGTCTCGATATGAGCGCGGTAACGGGTGAACTTATCATTGAAGAATCACGTTTGGGAATCAACCTTAATTCGGCGTTCTTTGACCGCATCTTCGATATGCTCGGTCTCAACTTCACGTTCGGAAATCCGCCTATTCAGGACGGCTCGCTTATACTCGACTTCGACAACGGACTCAACGGAGCGTCACTCGAAGTCGCGCTTGACAGTGTGGGAACTTCAATAGGTCTCAATATAAGCGATATAGACGTTATGTTCAGCGGTGATTCGCTCATCGACGTTGAAAGCAAGGTAAACGAGGTGGCTTACGGTTACGCCGGTCTTGACCTCGGAACGTTCGGCGTCGGCGGTGTAGTCGCGCAAATCCTTGACAGTATGGATCCCTCGCTTACTGTTACCTACAATAAGAGAACGTATGACAGTAAGGTTGTCACCAACGTCAACTTATTTACCGGCTGGGGTGTCGGAGGAAAGAACGATGGGGCTATCAATGACGGTTTAAGCGCAGACATTTATTACGGAGCGACATCGGTTACAATCAACCTGTTAAAGGAAAATAAGTCGATTGACGGCTCTGCCGGCATTGACAGAATCAAACTTGACATTTCCGCATTTCACCCGCTCAGGCAATCGGGTAATGCCGACGGTGTAAATGGTCCGTTTGAAGGTCTTGACGGATGGCTTTACAACGGCAACCTTGTCCTTACGGGCGTTAAGGACGTGTTTAATACCTCGCTTGACTTTATATTGGCAATATTTGAGCCGTTAGACCTTGCTTCCTATGTCGGTGAAAACGGACAGATATTCAATATCATCGAAATGATGAAGGGCGACAATGACTACTATAACTATCCCAAGACGGGTGCATTCGGCGAGGTTTATTCGACAAATGACGTCGACGACGGAACGAGCGAATATACCTGGTCTCCTGACCTCGGAAACCTCATTTCGGGTATAGATATTCAGATGTTCGGAACGGATAACGTAGCATGGAATCCTTACGGAGGCAAATTCACCGCTTCGGGCGATTCTGAAAGATATTCATCCGTATCGATTACGTTTGATAAAAATACCTTCAATGACCTCTTGGTATACGTTTATTACTTCCTCATTTCTGCGTTTAACAGTGACGCTTTGGTAGCAAGAATGAAGGAAGCTAACGGCGGCTCATATAGCAACGTTTCAGGATTGCTCAGGGCAGTAGAAAACGCAACTACGTCTGCTCAGAGAGTCAATATCATGAAACCGTATGCATATGCTCTGCCTTCGGCATTGGTTCAGTGGCTTATCACCGATCAGGGCGGATTTGGAGCCAACGTTCTCGCTGCGGGCGCATGGGTCATTAAGACGCTTTCGCTTTTGATTGACACATTGCTTCCGATACCGTTTGCGTCGTCAAGCGTTACGGCAAAGATATTTATTGACTCTAAGACAACGTCTACGCAGGACGGCGGCATTAAGTCAATTGAACTCTATATCGACGCGAACAGAGCAACGACGGGAAGCAATACTTCAAACACCACAAACTTCCTGCAGCTTGTCATTCAACCGACGGCATCGAACGGTAACTTGCTCGAGCTTAGCGAAGTAAGCAGCGTATCTATCCCGAACGGACAGGCAACCGTTCCTTCGAGAGCTGATATTATGGATATTGCAAACCGCTCTGTTCAAATTACGGTAGGTGGAAGCAAAAAGACCATTTCGCTCACACATGAATATTTGTCTAACCCGACTTACTTCCCGCAGAGAGCAAGCGTCACATTCTCGGACGGCTTCAAAGATAATTACGGCGGAGGCACGGGACTCGGCGAAAACGGCGGTGTTCAGATTGTCTGGGATGCGTCGAGCGTCGACCTCACGCCTAACAATACTGCGTCCGATAAGCTTGCCGGATATATTTACGGCTACGTATTAAATAAAGTCGTGTATGCAATTCCCGTATATATCGGCTCAAACTATAATCCGACTTCGATAAGCGGAATTACGTATAACAGCTCAACAAGCAAATACGTTTCCAAGACGCTTACCGTCGATATGAAGACTATAGACCCGTCAAAGGGTGATGCGGCAAACAGCAAGTTCAATATTACGCTCCCCGATAACGCGCAAATCACGTTCGAAAACGGTGAAGTTTATACCTTCTCTACTAAATATGTGGACTATGTGGAATACGGTATTTCGGGCCGAGAAGAATTTGTGGAATACGCAAGATACCTCGCCGAAAACTTCGGATTTAAAGGTAAGCTCAAGGGCACGAATATTAACAACGGAACGGCGACGTATAACGGTAACGATACGTTTACGGGCGTTACCAACAAATTCCCGGTCGGACTTCTGACTTGGAACTACGATGACTTCGTATACGATTGGCTCGGCGGAACGGTGGAAGTTTACTACACCTATCAATGGGCTCTTGCAGGCAAGATAACGAGAAGCATAGTCATACCTATTTCGAATTACGAGATAGACAGCATCACGCAATTCTATTCGAACGATTATGCAAATCTCAAGCTGTCCAACCTCACTTCGTTCGACAGCACGAAGATGGTCAAGTATGATTCGAAGACTAATTCGCTCACCTTGGACGTTGACAAGTTTATGTCGAGAGACGGACAAAAGTTCGATGCCACCAAGAATATGAACGAATACTATGACTTCAACTTCGACCTGTATAGCTATATCAAAGCAATTGATATGGTATCGGGCAAATACAGCAACTATGTCAGCTCGGAAGGTCCGCAGGACGGAAGCTCGTTTAAGCTCGACCTCAGCTGGGGCGAGAACTACGAGGGACTTGCAAACCTCAAGGCGGCTCTCGACGAAATCTGGAACGCCACAAACGATTGCTGGGACTACTATAAGGGTATAGATACGACCGTCACCGCTTACATAGGCGGCAGAACGTTCGTGGCAAACGAATATTTTGCCAACTACCCCGAAGACACAGACCTTGTCAAATACGATCCGTATTACGTAAACGGCGAGATTGTAGGATACTATGTGTATCAAACGGTTACTATTCCGATTAAGGTCGCAAGCTGCAGGGTGGAAAGCCTTGCCAAGACTGAAATCGCTGTTGACCCGTATCAATACACAACGCTTGAGGTGGGTGCGGCAATCGATTCAAGCCTGTCGGCTAACGTAAGAGTGGGTCTTGAAACAAAGTCTGTCAGATTCAATTATGACAACACGCTTGCATCGCCCAAGACGCTCGATTACACCGATGCCGTAAACGGTATCATAACTTCGGTTACGGCGGAACAAATGTCTTACCTGGGATATTCGGGTGCCGTCGCGCCGAGATTGAACATACTCCTCGGTAACAGAGTCATGGGCTATCAATCGATGACGATTCCGCTTAATATCAGAACGATGACGGCGCAAGCTACCAACGTTACGATTGCTTCCGACGTGTTCAATCCCGAGTGGTACAACAAGAGCGAGTATCAGTCGATGACTGTCAGCTTTGCGGGCAACATCAAGCATACAATGTATCTTGACTGGTCTACATACCGTCTCTATTCCGACAACGCTTACAAGAACGAACTTGTCGGAGACGATAAGAACATCTTTGCCGGCGGCACGTTCTATGCGACCGTTGAGGCTTACGTCCTCGACGAGGAAGGAAACGAAATAGGAAACTACAACGGCAAGCGTCAGGCTATCAAACTTACGCTCAACGTTGCTCAGCGCTCTGTTTCAGATATCTTCTTCTACAACGGTTCGACAGACGGTGAAGGAATTGACGACCTCAATAATTACACGGTAAATGCGATGACGATTGACGCTTACGATTACTTCACGGGCGCGGCAAATTACTTTGAGGGCGGCGTCAAGATAAAGGTTGTTTATAACGACAAGTCTGAAGGCTTTGCCTATATCGATTCGTGGAATGTCGATATAACAAATGCGGAAAACGGTGCAATCGTTAAGGCAAGTATCGGCAACAACAGCGAATATCAGATTAACGTAAACTTCAAAACTTACGTTGTCGACCGCTTCGAGTTTGACGAAAGCACGACAATCAAGTCCGAAAACGGCGAATATTCTTACGATATGCTCACCGCTTATACGCTCCCGACTTCTGCGACAGTATACTTCAAGGACGGCACGAGCAAACAGCTGGATATCAGATTCGTCACCGACGGAGCACCTTATAAAGACGAGTTTATCGAAAAGAAAGATTTGGACGGAACGGTGCTTTATACCTACGTTGAAAGAGAAGTAGTCGTCTATGAAGGTATTCAAGGTCTCGAACAGACTTTGACTATCGAAATCAGACTTACCAATCATAACCTTAGTGGCGACGACGTCGAAGTAGATTTCGGTTGGGGCGCAATTTCGTTCAGTGTAAACAATGAAGCGGTAACGTCAAGTGAAGCGTCTGTCGCAAGCGAGACTGCGGCGCCGAGCTTCTCGGTGTTCAAAGACTTCTCGCTTCCGAGCACAGCCAAGGTCACCTATAACGGAAACATTTACGACAACGTCCCCGTAACTTGGTTCGACAAAGACGGCAATGCCGCTCAAAGACCTGACATGGCAAAGGTCATAGCGGAAGAAATTAAAGACGAAAACGGACTCGACGGAATTTACTACTTCACGCTCACCGCAAGTTTTGCCGGAATAACGAAAGACGTTGAATTTATCTACTACTACAAGTATGAAATCAACGTAAATGATAACCCCGGCTTCGGAACATATACCGACCAGAATATGGGTATGGATTTCTATACCTACACTCTCGGTGCGGAAAACTTCTTTAACGGCTTGCCGAGCAAGATAGTGGTAAGAGTTTACAACTCCGAAGTCAGAGCCGATTTTGAAAAAGTTACCGTCGACGCCACTTGGAGAGACGTAACTTACACGAGCAACGGTATCGACAACGTAAGACAATTCGTTATGCTTTCGGCGGGCGGTTTTGAAACCGTTCAGCCGGAGCAAATCGAGATCGGTTATCTCAACTACAGCACCGACATGATTTGCTTCCTCACGGTTGAAGCTCCGAGCGATACGATAAACGATTATATCGCAGAGAACTTTGAAAAGATGTACGTGTTCGATACTTTGGGTCTTTACACTCAAGACGAAACGAACACCGTGAAGAAACTCTTTGAAAACGGCGAAAAGACAACCATTCAGTATAAGACGGGCGTTTCGGACGGAAACGACACGTTTGATGAAATTGAAGTTACGCTCAGCTATCAGTTGCCTGCCGATATCATGACGAGCAAAGAATACTTCGGTAAAGTCCTCAATGTTGACGTGACGCTCACCAACGCACAGGGCAGCATAGTTGTTCCCGTTCAGGTTTACGTCATCGACAGAACGATAGAGAAGATAACCTCTGTTTCAGACAGAACGGTTGTGTTCGACCCGTTCATCGGCGACTTCAGCCTCTTCTCGTCAACTTATGCTCAGACTGCAAATCAAACGGTAACAACGGAGCTTGTCGGAGAACAGACAAACTTCAAGGTTAGCAATGCGGGCACGCTCAACGTTCAATATGACGTCGTTTGGGATGAAACCCTCATCTCTAAAGCTGAGCAAGCACTCGGCGGAGCAAATTGGCCGAATAATATGGTTGACCTCGTTTACAAAGCCACCGAAGCTACACAACAATTCAACATTCCTGTGTCTGTAATCAACAGAACTATTGAGAAATTGCGCTTGATTATGGGCGGTGACTATACGCTTACGGATACCATAGGTTATAGAACGGTTAACAGAGAAATCTACACAAGCGTGAATGACAGTCAAATCGTTATGTTTGACTATGACGTCGACACAAGCTTGCCGGTTAAGATTGAAATCAAGAACCCGTACACCTATAACATGGCAAACTTCCCGACAAACGTTAGCGTCGTATTTACCGACGGTCAGGAAATGGTCTATAACATCACCTGGGAAAATATCCCCGAAACTGTTACAGGTAACGTTTCCGACTTCGTAAAACTCAACGCTCACGTAGCAACGGAAAGAGACATAACGGTTGCCGACTTTGAAGTCGAGCTCGCCGTCAGAGCGTTCAACGTAACGAGATTCAATTCTTCGATTGCTTCCGATACGCTCGATACAGACTACACCTACGTCGGATATCCTTACGCTACCACAACAGGTACGACCATTAAAGTCAACAACGTCGAGCAAACGGTTTACAATCCGTTCGGATTGACCTACGAAAATTCTTTCAGGGCATACCTTGACGGAACGTGGATCAAGAAAGAATATGCAGTTAATTACGTAGGCTATAAGACCTTGGCAAGAGATACCGACGGCAACGTGATTGAAACCAATCTTGCGGATACTTCGCTCATTGATTCGACGAAGACTGTTGACCCTGTTTACTACAACCTCAATCAACTCACGCGTCGTTATGAGAGTGTGGGCGGAACGGATTACATTTACGTATTTACCGTCGCGTTCACAATCGACAACGTAACGTGGGATAAGACGAGCATCGATTATAACGCAAACGGCGGAACGACCTATGCGATTGCAACTTTCGGCGGCAACACCAACGCAGGCGAGCATACCTACAATGTTCCTGTCGAAATCAAGAACTCGTCAAATTATGAGTTTGATTGGAGCGAATCCTTCTGGAGCACAATTGCCGGTAATGAACAAGACGTATTCAGAGCCGCGGTAGGAGTAGAGGGCGCAAGCGGATACGGATTTGACCCGGCTGCGAATATAGACTATACCGGTTCTGAGTTTGCGAAATACTATCCGAACAAGACCACAATGAAATTCCTTGATGCTGAAGGTAACGTGCTTTGGACTCAGGTTATGGATATTGAATGGTCGTTCACCAACCTTGAAATCGATATGTCGGGCGGACTTGGATATACCAAAGTTATAATCAACGGCAATAACGAGTTCAATTATCAGGATAGCGTGACAAACTTCACACTCAAACAGCTTTCGATAACGCAAACCGTTAAGTATATGAACAGAACTTGGAAGCTTGACATGAGCACCAACTCTGCTATCAAGGGTTGGACGGGATTTGCAGGCGCAGACCAGATGACAGCTCCGCATTCGAATACGACAAACATCAATCCTTACAACTACAGCAAGCCGACGCTTCCGGAATCCATTGTGATGAGGTCCACCGACGGAAACGACCAGGTTACCTTTACCGAGGAAGGAAAGGACGGATATAAGCTTGAATGGGATCTCACCGAATTCTATCCGTCGTATATGGGCGGTCAAACCTATGTCTATGCTGTTCTTACGACGCCGAGCGGACTTACTCAATCTCTCAGAATTACGCTTTACGTCCAAAAGATGTTGATTAATAATATTTCAAGTAGCGGTTATACCTCAAAAGTAAATACCGATACGGGAAAAGCGGTAGATCCTTATACGATTACTCCGTTCAGCGCAGGTACTTATTCGCTGCCTTCGGCATACACGGTAACGTTCAGCACATGGAAATATACAGACTCCGGATTTGCAACATCGGCAGGCACGGAATCCAAGAAAATCAACTATGCGCCGGTTACTATGCCGTCCGACTTCGAATACGCATTAAACTCAACGGCAACGAGTTATCTTGCATCAATTAAATTCGGTTCGCAACAGAGAGTTTACGTCAACGTAACGCTTGCGGCATTTACAGGTTCGGTGTCAACCGGTAGCGTTTACGGCGGTAATAACAGCACAAATGCATACGTAAATACGATGTATGGCGGAAAGCCGGTAGCATTTATCGGATATGCTTACGTTGAGTCGGGTAAAGTGTATAAGGTTGAAATCTCGTCGCTTGAAACAAATTACTACTTGCCTAAGTTCAAGGGTAACAGAGCAGTGACTTACGTTCTCGTTCCTATCTTCGGAGTTATGGTAGACAATAACGGAACTGTTCTCACCAAGACGACGATAACGCAGGCTGAGATTAACACTTACGGCTTAGGTTCAGTCTATTCGGAAGGTGATACAATACCTTACGGAAAGGGCGGATTCGGAACAAAATTCACCATAGTAAGCAAAAACTAAAAGGTGAAAAACAAAACACTAAAAAAGGGACTTTAAGTCCCTTTTTTAATGCGTTGAAATGCGGGAAAACAAATTAAAGTAAATCGTATGAATAATCGGCAAAAAAACTGTAAAATCAGAATGAAAGTGAAGACAGGGAAAAGTGTTTTGCAAAAACCGACAAAATGAGAGAAAGAAAAAGATAAGAAAAACGTAAACGGATTGAAAGAAGACGAGAAAAATGGAAAGGCAGAAGAGAGACAAAATTAAAAAAGAAAAACAGCGGCAATAGGCAAGGAAGAAAGGGCAAAGAAAGTAGGGAAGTCGTAAGACTTTTGTTAAAATAAGCCAAAACGGTGAACGAGAAAAGAAATAGGAAAAGCGAAAAGCAAAATTGTGAAAACAAAAAATATATGATAAATTTCGATAATCTTTTTAATTGTTTGCCAAACGGGGAAATATGGTTATATAATTTATAATATGAATTTTGAAGTTACGGCAGTAAACGTTTTGCTCCTTGTAGCAATGGCGATACCCGGTTACATTTTGATAAAAGTAAAAGCTGTAAAGCAAACGGCAATCGCTCCTTTTGCCAAGGTTTTGCTTTACGTCAATCAACCTTTTTTGACTCTCAATTCTTTTTTGAGAGTCAGCTATCAGCCGTCACTTTTAAAAAATCTCGGAATAGCGGTCGCATTTTCGTTCGGAGTTCAGCTTTTGCTGCTTATAGTTTTGTGCCTTATTTACAGAAAGTGGTTTAACAAAAAAATGCCCAAAAAAGCAGAAGGATTTTTGCAGACGAACGTCGATTCATTCAGAGCAATCCCCGAAACGCAGGTGATGAAAGGTAAGGCAATGAGAGTTCTTACCACTTGCTCCGTTTTCGGCAACGTGGGTTTTTTGGGCATACCCGTGTTAAACGTATTGATGCCGAACGTTCCGGAGGCGGTAGCTTATGCTGCGGTATTCATTGTGGCAATGAACTTTCTCTGTTGGACTGTGGGAGCTTTCGTGTTAACGGGCGATAGAAAATACATTTCCGTTAAAAAAGCAATTTTAAATCCTCCCACTCTGACGTTAGTGGTTGCTCTGCCGTTATTTTTCTTGAACGTTCAGCTCCCGGAGCCGGCTTTAAACCTTATAAACCTCTTGGCTCAAATGACCACTCCGATGTGTATGATAATACTCGGAATGCGATTTGCAAGCGCTCCGTTTAAGGAATTGTTTATACATCCATCGGTATACGTTGCCGCACTGACGAAAATTTTGGTGTTTCCGCTTCTGACATATGCCATCGTGTATTTCCTGCCTATAGATTATTCCGTAAAAGTGACGTTGTTTATTCTTTCCGCCATGCCTTGCGCCTCCGTCAACTTAAATCTTTCGGAAATATACGGAGGAGATTCTAAAACGGCGGCAAATACTATTTTGCTTTCAACTTTGCTGTGCGTAGTGTCAATTCCCTTGTTGCTATTGATGGCTTAGTATGCAATTTGCCGTAAATTTTTATTTCAACCTCACATTTTAAAGGTCATCGCTTTTTGTATCGGGCATAGTTTTTTTGAGTTGACGTTATTTTTAAATTGCCATATTAGCAGATAAAGAATAATACGGTAATATAAAATCGCAGTTTGGTATTAAGGAGAAAATTTAATTGTTCTGCCTCAAAGCGTGTCGTTTTAGTAAAATATCAGGTATTTTAAACATATTTTAAATTGTCTCGGTTTTAAAGAAATATGATTTTAAATTTTAAAATCTGTTGAAAAGCTTATTTCCTTATGCTATAATCAATAATAGTTTAAAACGTAATAATCTCGGAGGAAATCATGGGATTAAAAAATCATTTACTTAAAGTTATCGAATGGAAAGACGATACTCACACAAGCATCGTCTACCGTTTTCCCGTCGACGACCGCTATGCTATTATGCAGGGCTCAAGACTCATAGTCAATCCCTCACAGGCGGCTGTATTTACGTCAAGGGGAAGGATTGCCGACGTGTTCGGACCCGGCTCTTACAAGCTCGATACCGACGTCATACCCATTTTGACAAAGCTTGCCAACTGGAAATATGCGTTTGAAAATCCTAAAGACGCCGACGTCTATTTTGTAAGCACGAAACAGTTTACCAATGTCAAGTGGGGGACGACAAACCCCATTATGATGAGGGACGCCGATTTCGGAGCCATTCGTCTAAGAGGATACGGCAATTTCTCGTTTAAGGTTTCAGACCCCGCTAAATTTATGGCGGAGATTTTCGGTACGGTCAAGAAATTTACCACCGAGGATATTTCCAATTATCTCAAAAATATAATTCTGTCCACTTTGACGGACAGCATAGGAGAAAGCAAAATTCCCGCTCTCGACCTTGCGGCGAAATACAGTGAGTTGGGCGATAAGACGCAGGAAATTGCTTCCGACAGATTTGCCGAACTCGGCCTTGAAGTTACTGACGTTACCATTCAAAATCTTTCGCTTCCCCCCGAAGTGGAAAAGGCTCTCGACGAAAGGTCAACAATGGGTATTCTCGGCGGTGTTATGGGCACGTATCAGCAATACAACGCCACGCACGCCATGAGAGATATGGCAAAAAATCCCGGCGGCTCAAACAGCGCAATGAATATGGGTATGGGCGTTACCGCCGGTATGGCTATGGGTCAGATGATGGGACAGCAATTTACTCAGGGTATGGGCGCAAAGGACGCTCCCAAAACCGCAAAGTGCGTAAAGTGCGGCGCAGACATTAAAGTCGGAGCTAAATTCTGCCCTGAATGCGGAGCCAAGCAAACGGAGGAGGGTAAGACTTGCCCCAATTGCGGAGCGACAGTTAAAGCCAACGCTAAATTCTGTTCGGAATGCGGAGCGGCTATAGTCAAAAAATGTCCGAAGTGCGGCGCGGAAGTTAAAGGAAAAAGCAAGTTTTGTCCCGAATGCGGAGAGAAACTTTAAAATTTAAAAATTTTAATTTTCTTTTAAAAAAAGCTTGTTAAAAGTGATAGAACAACAAAATATTCACGATGCGAAAAACGAAATAACCTTTAATCGTTATAAATCTTTTGCAACGTATCAGAAAATAATAACAACACGATAATTGTTTCATATTAGCAAATAATATAAGTGCGAAACGCTGATATAATTTAAATTAAATTTAAAGGAGATATAAATATGGTAACAAAGGATATGCTTATCGCAGATGTTTTGAAACTCGGCAATCAAGAAGAATTGGCGGCAACATTGATGGGATTTGGCATGCATTGCCTCGGTTGTATGCTTGCTCACGGTGAAACTATCGAGCAAGCCGCTCAGGTTCACGGACTTAATCCCGACGAAATCGTCGAAGCTTTAAACAAAGTTATCGCAAAATAACAAATCTTAAATTATTTACGCTATAAGGAATTGCTATGGTAAAGGAAAACGATTATTCAAAAGTGGCAACAAGGCTCTCCGAGCTCAGGACCTTTTCAGATTATTCAACCGCTCAGATGGCGGAGCTTTTGGGAATACTTGAGAGTGAATATATTGAATATGAAACGTCAAAAAAGGAAATGCCCATAAATCTTATTTATAAATTTGCAAGAATAATGGGAACGGAGCCGAATTATGTTCTCGGGGGAGAGATGCCGACCAACGATAACGCCGTTGTAGTTTACGACGGAAAAGGTGTTTCGGTGGAAAGATACGAAGGTTATTCGTTTACTTCTCTTGCCGCAGAATTTAAGGGAAAATCGATGAACCCGATGCTTGTCACTATCGCCCCGTCCGATTCTCCGGAGCTTGTTTCTCACGGCGGACAAGAGTTTAACTTTGTCCTGGAGGGAGAGTTAAGGGTCATCGTGGGTGACAGAGAGTTTTTCTTAAGAGCCGGCGATTCTCTTTATTTCAATCCGCAACAGCCTCACGCGCAGCTTGCAATGGGCGGAAACAGCGCAAAGTTTTTAACGGTTATCAACGAATAAAATTCCGCCGCAAGGCGGTTTTTTATTTGTCGATTGCATTGTGCATCGGCCGAGATATTTTTCAAATTGCAGTTACGATACCTTACAATTTGAGTTTACGGAATGTTACAAGAGCACTAAAATTTTAAATTTATAAAGCGTGGCAACGTATACTTAGCGAGTTTTACAATAGCGCAAAAATTTTGAAATTAAAATAGGTCGGTTATTAAGGAAAGAATATATGGACATAAAAGAATATAACGAAATCATTGCCAAATCGCATTATATTAAAGCAGGCTCACCCGAACATATGTTTATGCACGAGGCGTCCGCAAGGGCAAGGCGAATTACAGCCAAAATTAACGGCAAATATCGCCGCGCGGAAGAAATTAAAAAGCTTTTTGCCGAACTTACGGGAAAGGAAGTATCTGAAGGTTTTTCATTGTTCCCTCCGATTTACTCCGACTTCGGACAAAATATAACGGTGGGTAAAAATGTATTTATCAATTCAGGTTGTTGCTTTCAAGACCAAGGCGGCATTATAATACAAGACGGATGTCTGATAGGGCATCAGGTAGTCTTTGCCACGCTCAATCACGCCATAGCCGTAGAAAACAGGGCGGATATGATTCCGCAGCCTATAACGGTGGGTAAAGGCGTATGGATAGGCTCGCATTCAACAATACTTGCCGGTGTCACTATAGGGGACGGCAGTATAGTCGCCGCAGGGGCGGTAGTTACAAAGGACGTTCCTCCGAAAACTGTTGTCGGGGGCGTTCCCGCAAAAGTAATAAAAAAGATAGAATGAAAACGGCAATACTTAACTTAAATTTAAGTTTGCCGATTTACGGTATTGTATAGTTTTGAGCACTCCCGAAAAGGTCGGCGTATGTAATAAGATTGTCCCTCAAAAAGTTATTTAAAAAATACGAGTTGGTTAAAGCAAGGATTTATATAAAACATTTATAAAATGATTAAATCGAGCAGTTTGCTCGGCGGAAAAAGGAGGAATATGAGTAAGAGAGTTTGCATTGTATCTTCCACAATGAGAAAAGACGGAAATTCTTATCTTCTTGCCGAGGCGTTCGCCAGGGGAGCGGAGGAAGCAGGTAACGAGGTCGTCAAAATAAATCTTAAGGATTTAGAATTGAAGTTTTGTCTCGGCTGTATGTATTGTCAAGAGCACGAAGGTTGCGTCATCAAAGACTCAATGAACGCTCTTTATGAAAAAATTCAAAACAGCGACGTGCTTGTTTTTGCGACGCCGATATACTATTATTCAGTGTCGGGTCAGCTTAAAACATTTATAGACAGGCTAAACCCGCTTTATTTAAGACAGAACAAATTCAAACAGCTATATTTGCTTGCGACGTCCGCAGAGGACGAAACAAGCGCAATGGACGGAGCGATAAAATGTATCGAAGGTTTTATAAATTGTTTTGACGGTGTAACGCTCAAAGGCGTAATTTACGGAACAGGCGTGGAAAGCGCGGGAGAAATAAAAAACACTAAAGCACTATCTCAAGCCTATACGGCAGGTGAGACGGTATAGAAGAGACGATATAGGAGGTAAATATGTTAGGTAATTTTACTTATTGCAATCAGACTATTGTGCATTTCGGACCCGATTCGCTGAATATGTTAAAAAGTGAGTTGGATAAATACGGCAAAAAGGTTATGCTGACCTACGGAGGAGGCTCAATAAAAAAGAACGGTATTTACGATAAAGTAGTAAATATATTGAAAGAGTCAGGAAAGGAAATTTTTGAGGACGGCGGCGTTATGCCGAATCCGACGGTGGAAAAGCTTGCCGAAGGCTGTAAAATCGCTAAAGACAACGGGGTTGATTTAATACTCGCAGTAGGAGGCGGTTCCACATGCGACTATGCCAAAGCTGTTTCCGTTTCCGCTTATTGCGAGGAGGACCCGTGGGAAAAATATTTTATACGCTTTGAAGAGCCCGAATGCAAAATAATTCCCGTAGGCTGCGTGCTCACTATGGTGGGAACGGGCAGTGAGATGAACGGCGGCTCGGTAATAACCAATCACGCTCAGAAACTCAAAATAGGACACGTGTTCGGTTATAACGTCTTCCCCAAGTTTTCGATTTTGAATCCCGAATTCACGTTTACCGTTCCGCGTTATCAGATGGTGTCGGGAATATTCGATATAATGTCGCATATTTTGGAGCAGTATTTTTCCGGTGACGACCTCAACACGTCCGATTATATATCGGAAGGTTTGCTATTATCGCTTATCGACAGCGCGGAGATTGCGGTAAAAGACCCGACGAATTATGAGGCAAGAAGCAACATAATGTGGACTGCGACCTGGGCATTAAACACTCTCATAGCAAAAGGCAAAACAACCGATTGGGAAGTGCATATGCTCGGTCAGGCAGTCGCGGCGCATACGGACGCCACTCACGGAATGACTCTTGCGGCGGTATCGATACCTTATTATCGCTTTATTATGCCTTACGGTTTGCCGAAATTTAAAAGATATGCCGTAAACGTTTGGAAAGTAGACCCTAAAGGTAAGACGGATGAGCAGGTGGCAAACGAAGGTCTCGACAAAATGAAATCATGGATGGAAAGGATAGGGCTTGAAATGAAGATTTCGAACTTCGGTGTAACAAAAGATATGATTGAGAAAATTGCGGACAGCACGCTAATTATGGACGGCGGATATAAAATTTTGACTAAAGCCGAAGTAGAGGAAATTTTAAAGGCTTGCTTATAAAACATCAATCAATTTTATCAATCAGTATTTAAAAACGTTTCTTTATTTTAATGTGCAAGAAAATATAAAGATATTTTAAGAGCGTGGCAAAACGGTTTTTACAGTCTAAAACAAAAATAATAAATTTTGCACAAGAGATTAAAAAGGAATAGGGCATTTTAAATAAACTAAAAAGCGCTCCGTATAACGGGGCGTTTTTGTTTGCCTTAAAATGACAAAAGAGGATATAAATCATCAAAAGATTTTTTTTAATCTACTATATTATGTGTTAAATTTTCAAAAAGGAAATTTTAAGAGGTGTTTATGGAAAATACTGATTATGAAAGAATAGGCACAACCGACGTGTATCTGTCCGAAACGGCGCTTGTCCCGACGCTTATTCCCGACGAGGCAAAAGCGGGACACGTGGGCGTAGTATACTTCGAGGACGTTGAGGACATAGCATTTGACGTCGTCTCAGCCTTAAAGCGCGAAAAGATTTTGGTTTACGAATGTAAAATAAAAAAGTCCGAAAACGAGGAGGACGATATAAAACAAATTAAAAGCGTGCCCGAATACGTCAGATATCTGATAGGTGTGGGTTGCGGCAAGATAAATATGCTTTGCAGTTATTTTGCCACTATAAACGCCATCGATTATATGATGTTCGTCACGGCGCCTTCATCGGACAGAATACTTTATTCCACTCCTGCCCTAAAGGAAGCTTGCTGCCCTAAATACGTTGTGGCGGACAGAAAAATTTTGGACGCTGCGCCAAAGACGCTAATTGCCGCAGGTTGGGGAATAGCTTTAAGTCAGCCTTTAAAGGCGTTTGAAAGATGCGTTGCAAGAAAGCTCAGCACCGAAAAAAGCGGAAGAACGGAAAGTATTGCCGAATCGTTCAAGAGAGAACTTGCCGGCAATTCCTTGCAGATGACTCACGACACGGGAGAATTGTTTTGGTTTTTAATGCGGCTTTCGGACAGAAACCGCAAGCAGAATTTTAAAGGCGGAGTCGATTCTTTTTGCGAGGTCATGCAAAAAAGTTATAAACTTAGACACAGGGGAGAATATATGTTTGTAGCTTCTTACGTTCTATGGGCTTATTACCGCCTGTTTTTAAAATCGAGGTGCGAGGACACTCTTTTGCCGCCCGACAAGATGAAATCGATGAAACTCCTTGAAACAAAATGCGGACTTGAGTTTAATTTGTTACTTAAAAGAATTGACTTTTTGACGATAAACGGCTATTTTAGAATTAAGTATATACTTGACGAATACCGCGAAGACTTGATTGGAATTCTCGATTCGATAGACCTTGAAAAGAGCCAAAGGAGATGGCGCAGACTTTATGAGGACGCAGGCTTCTGGCTAAAAGAGAACTTTACTACCAAAGAATTGTTGTCCATTATGGCGTTGTGCGGAGAAATTTCGGGCGGGATCCTCGGATACGCCAAAGCGAGCGGGGCGCTTGAGGACTACATTTAAACTAAGGAGAGAAGATGACAAAAGATATCAAGAACGTAGAGTTGTTCCTGTTCGACCTTGACGGAACCGTTTATATCGGAGACAAGGAAATAGAAGGTTCTTTCGACGCCATTAACGAATTAAGACAGATGGGTAAGAGGATTTGCTTTTTCACCAACAATTCCTCCCGTATGCATACCGATTATATAGCCCGACTCAACAATTTAGGGCTTAGAGTTTATTCCGACGAGATTTACACGAGCGGACAGGTTACCTGTGAATATATTCTCGACCATTTCAGGGGGGCAAAGATATTCCTTCTAGGGAATGAAAGGCTACGTTCGGAATTTCTTCTTTACGGACTTGAGCTCTCCGATACAAACCCCGACATAGCCGTGTTAGGTTTTGATACCACGTTAACTTATGACAGACTTTATCAATTTTGCAAATTTGTAAAAAAGGGAATTCCGTATATTGCTACACACCCCGACTATAACTGTCCTGCCGACGAGTGTCCGATGCCCGACGTAGGTGCTTTTATAGAGGCAATAAGGCTCACAACGGACAGAGTCCCCGAATATATAATGGGAAAACCGCATACGATTGCCGGCGAAAGAATTTCAAAGAGATACAACGTTCATCCAAAGCAAATCGCCATGGTTGGCGACAGGTTGTATACCGACATAGCTTTCGGCAAAAACTGCGGATTTGTTTCCGTGCTTGTTTTGTCAGGCGAAACTACACGTGAGATGGCGGAGAAATCGAAAATCGTACCCGACGTTATATGTGAAAAGGTAAAAGATATCGTGCCGCTCGTGAGGAAGTAATATGCTTACAAACGCTTTGTGTGCCGCCGACGGATTTGCGCAATATATAATTTTTGCCGCATATATTTTAATCATCATCGTTGTCGCCATCGTTTGCCGTCGTAAGAGTGCGTCGGTAAACGAGTTTTTATTTTCAAAAAAGGGAGTGGGCGGTTGGCTCACCGCATTCGCTTACGGAGCGACTTATTTTTCCGCCGTCGTGTTTGTGGGATACGCCGGCAAATTCGGCTATAATTTCGGGCTGTCCGCTGTTTGGATAGGAATAGGCAATACTGTCATAGGAACGTATATCGCCTGGCAGGTGCTCGCGCGCAGGACAAAAATAATGACAAATAATCTCGGAGCGAGGACAATGCCCGAGTTTTTTGAAAAACGCTACGACAGCAAACATATAAAACTTGTTTCGTCGATAGTCATTTTTATATTTTTAATTCCGTATTCTTCGTCGGTTTATCAAGGGCTGGGTTATGTGTTTGAACAGGTCATCGGTCTCGATTCCGTTTGGTGTATTTTAATTCTTGCCTGTCTTACGGCCCTGTATTTGTTTTTCGGCGGCTATTTCGCCACAAGCATAACCGATTTTATTCAAGGCATTATTATGATTATCGGAATCGTGGTTACCGTGTTCGTATTGCTTGCAAGTCCTACTATGAATTGGGGAGAGGGGCTTAGCTATATTTCTCAGATGGGAAAGGGGCTTATTCCCGCGGGCACTTCGGCCAATACTCCGATTATTGACAGTCCTGCGTTTAACGTAATAATTCTCGTGCTTTTGACTTCATTCGGAATTTGGGCTTTGCCTCAGTCGATACATAAGTTTTATGCCGTAAAAGACGACGACGCAATAAGAAAAGGAAAGATAATTTCAACGATATTTTCTTTGATTGTCGGCGGCGGAGCATACTTTATGGGAAGTATGGTAACCCGCTTCGTCAGTCCCGAAACCTATGAAAAACTCGGCTCTTACGATATGATTGTTCCTTATATGATAACAAACAATTTGCCGTCCGCTCTTTTGGGACTCGTTGTCGTTTTGTTGTTTTCCGCCAGTATGTCAACGCTTGCGGCGCTTACTCTTTCCTCATCGTCCACTGTCACTATGGATTTTGTAAAGGGTTATATCAAGCGTGATTTGCCCGAAAAGAATACCAATATACTTTTAAGATGTCTATGTCTTGTGTTCGTCGCTTTAAGCGCTGTTTTTGCCATATTCGAGGTTGACGCGATAGTGACGCTTATGTCACTCAGTTGGGGTGTTTTGGCGGGTTGTTTTATCGGACCATACGTTCTCGGCTTGTATTCCAAAAAGATGAATAAGGCGGGCGCTTATGCTTCCATTATAGCTTCTCTTCTCGTTACTTTCGTTTTGATTTTGGCTTTGGGATACGGGCTTTCTTCCGACGGAATAAGTTTCGGACAGGCAATCAAAACGGGTGTTGCAGTAAGTCCGTTCATAGGCGTCGTTTCCATGGCGGTGTCTATGGTTGTCACACCTGTTTTCAGCCTGATATTCAAAAAATTGAATCCTTCGCAAAAAACGATTGACGTCGCATTCTTTGTCCCTGCGGAAATCGACGCGGACGCTCTTTGCGGAAAGGTTATAGGAGTATGGAATTCCAAAGAAGAAATGCAAGAGGCACTAGCTGCGGCAGGGAAGGAGGAAGTTACGTTTATGCATCACTATGACGAGCAAAAGATAGCAGACGGCGGCGAATGCGAATCGGAAAATTTTGCGGCAAAAAAGAACGAGGACAATAAAATTGCCGAAGAAAAGAATTCGGCGGCGTCTAAAAATAAAACGAAATAAAAACAGAAACGAAAATTGCAGTTTTAATGAATTAAACTATAAATAAAATTTTTGATTTAAAATTTAAAAGGCGGTTAAACCGCCTTTTTTTATATCGAAGTTGTATAATTTAAAAAACAAATTGTTTTTAATATTACGTCTGCTTTTAAATTTTACTTCGTCAAAAGATGTAGCATTTACAAGGCATATGCTTTAGTATAAATTTCAAAAAATTTTAAAAAAAAATAAAAGTTTTCGTATAAAAACAAATTCTTAGGCAATACTCACCTCAGCGGAGGTATTTATGGATAAAAAAGAAATATGGACAAAGGTAAAGACCTTTTTTAAAAAGAACGGCTATTATTTTTTAATAGTGTTATGTATAGGCGCTGTCGCCACAATGGTGGGCGTTGCGGTTACTCAAAGTAAAACCGATACAAACGCCAACGTAAGCGTGGACGGACCTGCCGACGTAGTTGACGACGAGGATAAAACTCCCGACAACGACGAAGAGCAAAAACCTGCCGAAACTACCACTTTTGCGGCTCCCGTAAAAGGAACCGTAACAAACGATTATACGGCATCGTCTGTCTTTTACAATCAATCGCTTGGCAAATACGAAACGCACGAGGCAATCGATTTTGTTTCTGATAGCGATAAAAACGTCTATGCCAGCGCAGACGGCAACGTAATCGAAGTGGACTACAACATTTTGGACGGCTACTACGTGGTAATCGAACACGAAGACGGCATCACGACAAAATATTGTTCTTTGGCGGCGGAAGTTCCCGTTGAAGTGGGCGATACCGTAAAGGGCGGCGACGTCATCGGCGAAATGTCCGACAGTATGGGCAGCGAATATCTTGACGGAGTGCATCTCCACTTTGAAGTATACCGTGACGGCGAACTCATCAATCCGACTGAAGTGCTTGTCTATGATGAGAAATAATTTTGAAAACAGGGTTTAACAAGGCATAATTCATACTCTTGAATCAATAAAATTAAGGTAAATAAAAAGACGGCTTAGCCGTCTTTTTATTTTTTCGGTTTTTCCCAAAGATTGTTTCTTTCGGGGTGAAAAATTGCGCTTTTTATTCTGTCTTCGGCAAACGGAATTTGTTTGTTTAGCGTTTCGATTGTCTCTTTTGCCCACTGTCTTTTTGAATTGAAATTGCTTGGGCACGGATTGTGAATTATCGGCATTTCATATCTTCTTGCCACTCCCTTTATATATTTTTCGTCAATATATATGAGCGGACGGATAAGCCTTACTTTGCTTCTGTCCATAAATGAAACAGGTTGAAAAGTGGACAGCCTGCCTTCAAAACACATTGACATTAAAAGAGTTTCGGCAACGTCGTCTGCGTTGTGCCCGAGTGCGAGAACGTTTGCTCCGACCGAGTTTATATAGTTATTGAGCGCTCCTCTTCTCATTTTAGCGCACAGACTGCAAGGATTGCTTTCTCCTCTGACGTCGAACACTATTTCGGCAATCTGAGTTTTTTCCCTGTGATAGGGGACGTCTATTTTTTTGAGATAATCTACTGTTCTTTCCACTTCCGTTTGGTCGACACCCGAAAAGCCTATATCTATCGTTACCGCCTCAAGCTCGAAACGGGCAGGGGAAAACCGTTGAAATTCCTTCAGTGCCGAAACGAGGACTATACTGTCCTTTCCGCCCGAAAGTCCCACGACTATTTTGTCGCCTTCCTCAATCATATTAAAATCGTTTACGGCTCTTCTTAGCGCACTTAAAATCTTTTGCATACTGCTCCTTGTCATAAACAGACTACGGCAATATTATAATGTATTGATTGACAATAATCAAGAAATTGATTATAATCAAAAAGCAATATGACACAAACCATTGTTGATTTTTTTCAATCCGTTACGGGAAATAATTATCTGACCTTATTTTTGGTATCTATCATTCCTATCATCGAATTGAGAGGGGCGATTATTCTTATAGCAGGAATGCCCGACGTTCACCGCATAGCGGGTATGTTTGTCTCCCTTGCAGGTTCGAGTGTGGTAATCATTCCGCTTTTACTCTGTTTGAGACCCATTTTAAATAAACTCAAAAAAACAAAACTTTTCGGTAAAATTGCCGCATTTTTTGAGGACCTCTTTCAAAGCAGGGCAGAGGGCGTAAATAAAAAGGCGCAGGAAGGCAAGATGACGCAAAAGCTAAGCTCCGACGCCAAAAAGTTTTTGGGTCTGTCGCTGTTTGTCGGCGTGCCCTTGCCTTTTACGGGCGCATGGACGGGCAGCGGCGTGGGTGCTTTTATGGATTTCAAGCTGTGGAAAGCGGCTCTTGCCGTGTTTATCGGAAACTTTATTGCGGCATGTATCCTCACTTTGCTTACGGCGTTTATTCCCGTTAAATATATAGACATCATTTTATATGCGTTCCTTGCTCTCGTCGTTTTGTCGCTTGTTATATCTTTTACAGTTGCCGTCGTAAAGAGAAAAAAGAAAAAAGCAATGCTTGCTGCCGAGTCTTCAAAGAAAGATGAGGGCGACGTTCAGGCAATCGAAAACGGACAGGAGAGCACGGATAATACCGAAGACCTGGCTTTGTGCGATAAAACCTCGCAATCGACTGCCGAAGAAACAGCCGAAAGTGTAAACGCTGTCACCGACGGCACGGACACGGCAGACCTTTTAAAGCCGCAGGGCGGCAAAAAAACAGATATGGGCATTTTGCATAGCGAAGGCGAAAACGAAGCCTTGGGACACGGCGCAGACGTCGAAAATGCCAAGGAACAATCAGACGGTGAAAACGCTAAGGCAAAAACCGACGCCTCAAAAGAGTAAATTTTTGTTTTTCGATTTGTTATATTCGTCCGACCGTCAGTCGGTTGAAAAAGTTTAAAAACGGTTTAAAAAACCCGCTCTTGGGAGCGGGTTTTTTGTTGCAATTTTATTTGTCTGTTTACCGATACGTCAAGCGGTTATGCTTTGCCTGCGCAACCGAGAACGTCAATGAGCTTGTGTCTGACAACTTCTTTGATGTTTGCCCTGGCAGGCTTAAGATATTCTCTGGGGTCAAACTTGTCGGGATGTTCGTTAAAGAATTTACGAATGGTTCCCGTCATGGCAAGACGCAGGTCTGAATCTATGTTGATTTTGCAGACGGAAAGGCTTGCCGCTTTACGGAGCTGTTCTTCGGGAACACCGATAGCGTTGGGCATTTTTCCGCCGTTGTCGTTGACCATTTTTACGTATTCCTGAGGAACGGAAGAGCTTCCGTGCAATACTATCGGGAACATGGGCAATCTGCGGCTTACGTCTTCCAATATATCAAAACGGAGAGTGGGGGGGACAAGTATTCCCTTTTCGTTTACGGTGCACTGCTCGGGCTTGAACTTGTATGCGCCGTGGCTGGTGCCGATGGCAATGGCAAGCGAGTCGCAGCCGGTCTTGGTGACAAACTCCTCAACCTCTTCGGGGTGCGTGTAGGAAGCCTCGTGCGCGGCGACCTTGACCTCGTCTTCAATGCCGGCGAGGGTGCCGAGCTCTGCTTCGACGACGACGCCGTGGTCATGCGCGTACTCGACAACCTTCTTGGTGATCTCGATGTTCTCGGCAAAGGGCTTGGAGGAAGCGTCGATCATGACGGAGGTAAAGCCGCCGTCGATGCAAGCCTTGCAGGTCTCAAAGTCGGGACCGTGGTCCAGATGCAGAACGATGGGGATCTCGGGGCACTCAATGACAGCCGCCTCGACGAGCTTGACGAGGTAGGTGTGGTTTGCATAGGCGCGCGCGCCCTTGGAAACCTGCAGAATCACAGGCGCATGCTCTTCCTTGCACGCCTCGGTGATGCCCTGGACGATTTCCATGTTGTTGACGTTGAAAGCGCCGATGGCGTAGCCGCCGTCGTATGCCTTCTTGAACATTTCGGTAGAAGTTACCAATGCCATGATACATCTCTCCTTTTTTATGATACAGAATAAAATATATTGTGTTAAGCTACAATTTCCAAAAAGAATTTTACCAAAACAACAGAATTTATGCAATAGATGAATTTACAATTTCCTGCTTTCGTGTTATATTCTTTTTGGTTAATTTGATTTGAAGGCTAACCTATCATTTTCAGGAGGATTGATTTTATGTTGAAAGGTTCCTTGATCATCGGTCAGTCCGGCGGTCCGTCGCCGGTTATCAATTCCAGTGCCTACGGCGTCATCCGCACTGCGCTCGATGCAGAGTGCATCACGAAGGTCTACGGCGCATACCACGGCATCAAGGGCGTTCTGGACGATCAGCTTCTGTGCATGGATCAAGAAGACCGCGCAGAGCTCGACCGCCTGCCCTATACGCCTTCTTCCGCGCTCGGCTCCTGCCGCTATAAGATTGCCGACCCCGACGTCGACGACACTGACTACAAGCGCATTCTCGAAATCTTCAAGAAGTACGACGTGCGCTACTTCTGCTACAACGGCGGCAACGACTCCATGGACACCTGCAACAAGATCTCCAAGTATATGAAGAAGGTCGGCTACGAGTGCCGCGTCATGGGCGTACCCAAGACCATCGACAATGACCTCTTCGGCACCGACCACTGCCCGGGCTTTGCCTCGGCTGCAAAATATATCGCGACCTCCGTCATGGAAATTGCCCGCGACGCGCGCGTGTATAACGTCGGTCAGATCACCGTCATCGAGTGCATGGGCCGTCATGCCGGCTGGCTGACTGCCGCCGCGTCCCTTCCCAACACGAAAGAGCCCTGCTGCGACTTTATCTACCTGCCCGAGGTCGACTTCGACATGGACAAGTTCGTCGCCGACGTCTCCAAGCGCTATGAGGAGAAGAAGAACTGCATCGTCGCTGTCTCCGAGGGCGTGCACTATGCCGACGGCAGCTTCGTCTCCGAGGCCAAGACCGCCGCGACCGACGGCTTCGGCCATGCCCAGCTGGGCGGTCTGGCTGCAACCATGAGTCTCTGGGAAACAGATGCCTTTGCTGCAGTATTTTCCCTCTGTGGGTCGTTCTGGTATCCGGGTGTTGCCGATTTCATAGAGGAACATGTCCCCAAAAACCACTCCGCACAGGTTTATCTGCAAAATGGTATCCGGGAGGGCGAAGGCCACAACAACCGTCTGTGTGATGCCTATAGCTATGCCCAACGAGTCCACACTGCCCTGCAAGCGACATGTGGAGCCAAAACTGTGCTGGATGACTACGGCCATCATGACCGGCAAAGTGAGCGTCTTAACGCTGCACTGCGTTGGGTGGAACGTGTGCTGTGAATCATTGGCGTAAATTTTGGCGTATGCCAAATCAGGAGTGTTTGACACTTGCCAACGACAAATTGATTTAACCACAGGAGAAGTTGCCTGTCAGCATAAAATCTCTATACGAAACAAAAAGCGGCAGCTACGTTGTATTTTCACAACATAGCTGCCGCTTTTTTGCGTTTGGGGTTCGGTGTACCTACTACACCAATCCGCCTATTCGATTCTTACACCACACCGCTTTGTAAGGCTCCTTTTCGGGAAAACGTCCCAAAATTGGTGTAGTTGTGGTGTAGTACCGCAGATAACGCTTGAAATCCGTCCAAAATTTTATCGTATCTGCGTTTTAATTTTGTATTTTACTGCTCAATCGGCTTCATCGTGGGGATGTCATCGACGAACGGTTATAAGCCTTTATTTCTTGATACTACTCTACACCACAAGGGTTGAATTTTGCCATTCCATTTACATCTCTACACAAGCCTTTATCCGAACTGTATCGTTTGGCGTATGAATTGGCGTAAATGGCGTATGGCGTATTTGGCGTATGCTTTATTTTATTCTTCAGGGTCTTTCCACTGTGCGAACTGACGGTCAAGATTTTCAAATTCAGACTTACGCAATTCCTTGGTCACATCTGCATAGATGTTCAAGGTTGTGGAAATATCAGAATGTCCCAGCGCATCCTGAATCACCTTGATGTTCACGCCCGCTTCGCACATCCGGGTCGTGAAGGTATGCCGCAGGGTATGGCAGCTGAAACGCGGCAGGAGTACGGTGCTGTTCGGATTCTTCGCAAGCACTTCATCGTTGCAGTCCCGGATGATGCGCCGGATGGCTTTGTTCAGCGTTCCCTGATGCTGGCACTCACCAAAGCGGTTGACAAAGATAAAGTCCGTGTAACCGTCCACCGTTACCGTGCAATGGATCTCTGCTTCTTCCTGATAGGCACGTTCCTTTTCAAAGGCTTCTTTCACGAAGTCCATCATCGGAACAGTGCGGACACCAGCCTTTGTTTTGGGCGAGTGGCAGTTGAAGTAGCAGCCCTTCTTGCC
>ERZ779737.93-NODE-93-length-91965-cov-4.485910_pt1 | contig 91965 bp, 84 predicted proteins | sample MGYA00511889_ERZ779737 | MGnify/ENA primary metagenome ERZ779737 (study PRJEB29588, sample SAMEA2163575) | human gut metagenome | biome: human gut; feature: human-associated habitat; material: faeces | place: Denmark | collected 2008/2010 ...
TGATATTCCATTACCTCTATCTCCATAAGTTGCAACAAATTCTCTTATTTTTCCATCTTTATCCTTATATGTAATGCTACAAACATCATTTACTATCCATTGATGTTTTATCTTTCCTTCTACTGCATAAGAAAATTTTTCTTTTGGTTTAGCAAAGATAAATAATTTTGCATTTTTATATAATGTTGTTTCTCCTGTTTCTTTATTCTGCTTTAATACTAATTCATTTGAAAAGTCGCTCGAAAAGCTGACAATACACTTATTTTTAAATCCATTGTTAAGCATAAATGCAAAATTGGTAATCGTTAAAATACTTGCTACACAAGTCACTATTATATTTCTCATCAATTTATTTTTGATTTTGCTATATTGAGTAATATATATTGAAGGAATTATAGCTGTAATAACAATAATTTCATTTATAATATAATAAACAATGTCTGATACATATTCATAACCATGTTTTCTTAAAATAGTTATATATCCAAGTTGAATAATAAAACAAATTACAAATAATACTGTTGATATTATTGTTATAATCTTTTGTATTTTCTTTCTCTTTTCCTGTCTTTTTTCTTTTTCCTTCATTATATTTTCAACTGCTTCCTGAACAGCTTTTTCTATATCTATTTCTTCTTTTTTACCTAGTTCTGCATTTAATATTTCTGAAGATGTGATTCCAAATGTTTCTGCTAATGAATTTATTATTGTAATATCTGGAAAACTTAATCCTCTTTCCCACTTTGATACTGCTTTATCTGTAACATTTAATTTTTCTCCTAATTCTTTTTGTGTCATGTTAGATTTTTTTCTTAGTTCTTTTATGAACTTTCCAAATTTTTGATTATCCATTTTTTATGACTTCCTTTTCACTTTTTTCTGTGAAAATTTTATCATTTTTACTTAATTTTATCAACCGACTGTTAGTAGAGTTTTTATTTTTGCTTGAAATATAGGGTTTTTCTCAAAGAAAAAAATTAGATATTTCTATCTAACCTTTTAAGCATTTCTAATGGTACTCATATAATTATTTACTTTATAAGCCCAAGTACTACTCGTTGCATATCTTGTATTAATTTGTTCTGGAGTTACTCCTAGAGCAGTTGTTGAAGTAAACAAACTCATAACTTTTTTATCATCCATAGGAATATCTTTCATAAGTATTCCTGTATTATCTTCAAGATATTTAAATATTGTAGGATTATCGTGTCCTAGTATATCTAATTTTAATAAGCATGACTCTATATCATGATAATTAAAATGTGTTGTAGCCCAAGCACTTGTTGGATCATCTGCAGGATATTGATATGGTGTAAAGTCAAAAATATCTTTATAATCAGGAACAACTACTATTCCTCCAGGATGTTGTCCTGTTGTTCTTTTAACTCCAGTTACGCCAATTGCAAGACGTTCAACTTCAAGATTTTTTACATCTGGTATTCCTTTATCTTCATAATATCCTTTTACATAACCAAAGGCTGTTTTATCTGCTACTGTACCTATTGTTCCTGCACGATAAACATAATCTTCTCCAAATAATACTTTTGTATATTCATGAGCTTTAGCTTGATAATCTCCTGAAAAGTTAAGGTCAATATCAGGAACTTTATCAGCATTAAATCCTAAGAATGTGGCAAATGGCATATCTTGCCCATCTTTATTCATCATTGCTCCACACTCACATTTTCTATCAGGCAAATCATATCCTGAAGCATAATCAAGATTATACATACGATTATTTTCATCAGTAAAGATTGTTTTTTTACAATTAGGACAAACATAATGCGCAGGAAGTGGATTAACTTCAGTTATTCCAAGCATTGTAGCAGCAAAAGAAGAACCAACACTACCTCTACTTCCAACATAATAACCATCATCATTACTATGTTTAACAAGTTTTTGAGCAATTAAATATATCGCATCGAATCCTCCGTTTATAATACCATTAAGTTCAGTATCTAATCTTTCTTTAACGATATCAGGTAAGTCTTCTCCATATATTTCATGTGCTTTTTTATAACTTATATCTTTAATAATTTCTTTACTATTTTCAAATATAGGTGAAAATGGTATTCCTTTAGTATCAGGTATTATTTCAAACTCTTCAACCATATCAGCAATTTTATTTGTATTTTCAACAACTATTTTTTTAGCCTCATCTTCATTTAAAAAACTAAAATCATCAAGCATTTCTCTTGTAGTTCTAAAATGTTGTGATGGAATATCTTTAATTGAAGATTTATTAAGTGGATGAAATCCTCCCCCTGGTACTTTTTGATTAATAATAATTTGTCTATATAATTTATCTTTTTTTGTTAAGTGATGAACATCTCCAGTTGCTACGACTATTTTATCTTTATTATTAGCTACTCTTATTATTTTATTAACATTTTCTTTTATTTCATCATAATCTTTAAAATCTTCTGTATCAATTAAATGACTATAAACATCAAGTGGTTGTATCTCAATATAATCATAAAAATCCATAAGATTAGCAAGTTCATCATCACTTTTACTTCTTGCTAAACTAAATATTTCTCCATTAGAACATGAAGATCCTACTAAAATACCTTCCCTTAATTCATTAATTACACTTCTAAGTATTCTTGGTGTTTTATATAAATATTTAGTATTCGCATAACTTACTATTTTAAATAAATTTTTTAAACCCTTTTTATTTTTTACAAGTAAATTTACATGATATAAATTACCAAATTTATGAATATCATCTTTTGCTACTAAATCATTTATTTGATTCATTTTTTCTATTTTTCTTGTTGATAAATATTCAAGCATTTTATAAAAAATTAAAGCTGTTGCTTCTGCATCGTAATCTCCACGATGATGACTTTCTTCATCCCATGGTATATCATATCTTTTAACTAAAGCACTCAAACTATGTCTTGCGGCAGTTGGTTCAATTGCTCTTGATAATTCTAAAGTATCTAAAAGAGGATTAGTATATTCTCCTAAATTATATTTTTTATAAGCCATAGTTAAAAATGATGCATCAAATTTAGCATTATGAGCAACCATTGGAAGATTTCCAGTCCACTTTATAAACTCTTTAACAGCTTCTTCTTCCGTTGGAGCATCTTTTAACATAAAATCTGTTATTCCCGTAAGTTCTGAAATATGTGGACTTAAAGGTTTTCCTGGATTAATAAGCATATCAAATTTATCAATTATTTCACCATTTTTAAGTTTAACTGCCCCAATTTCAATAATTGAATCTTTACCACCTGCATTAAATCCTGTTGTTTCAAAGTCAAATACTACATAAGTATTATCAAGTAAAACACTATCATCACTTCTAAAAACTAAATCTAAATCATCATCAATCATTGAAAGTTCTACCCCATAAAGTATTTTTATTTCATCTTTATGATGGTAACACTCTGGAAATGTTTGAATAGAATTATGATCTGTTATAGCAATAGCTTTATGCCCCCATTTACAAGCTTGTTTAATTAAATCTTTAACTTCTACTACTCCATCCATTTGACTCATTTTAGTATGTGCATGAAGTTCTACTCTTTTTTCTTCTTCTAAATCTTTTATTTCTTCTAATTTACTATCTATTTTTTCTATATTTCTAGCATTTAATACAAAATCATTATAAAAAGGATTATTCTTAACATAACCATTTACTCTAATCCACATATTTTCTTTAAACTTAGCAATTAATTCATTATACTCTTCTTCTGTTTTTGCATATATTCTTACATACATACTTGTTGTTAAATCAGAAAATTTTAAAGTAAAACTATTAAACCCTTTTTTAGTCGAAGGCATAATTCCAAATACATAACCCTCAACAGTAACATTATCCATTTCATAAGATATATCACTTAATTTAGTTACTTCATCTTTAACACTATAACCTAAAATACAATTTTCATTAACTTCTTTTTTTGCATTATTTCTATATGTTTTTTCTTTATTAAATGATTTTTGTTCTTCAATCTTTTTATTATAATCTTTTTTAGTTTCAAATATATTATTATTAAACTTATTAGATTCTTCTATTTCTTTTTGTATTTCATCTCTTTTATTTTCATTAAGTTTAATATCTAAACTTGTCTTAAAACCAAACTTTTTAAAATAAGAATTTATTTCTTCTAATTTACTTTTAATTGTTTCATGTTCTACTTTATTATAAACTTCAATAAAATAATTACTATCTTCTTTTATTAATCTATCTCCAAACATATTAAAATATAAATTATGATTATTTATAAGTATTAATATATTTTTATAATAATCATCAAAAAGACTTAAATCTTCATCATTACTTTCAATAGTTAATTCATATTTATACTTTTTATTTACATAATTACTTAATTTATCTATAAACTCTTTTAAAATGTCAAATCTAATTGTATTTAAACAATTTAAATGTATATTCCAAATATTTTTATCTTCACTTACTACTATTTTATTTATTTTAACATCATTAAAATATTTATAATTATCACTATTATAATTAATTTTATCTAATAAATCTTTTATTTTTTTGTCCATAACTTACTCCCCTTAAAAAAGATATATTATAATGTTTCTACATAATTATCAAATACACCTTCATTTGTTTTATTTAATATTTCTTTTTTATTTTTATTTAAATATGTCATAAAACTAAATATATCATAGTTTTTTAATTTTTTATTATAAGGATAATCTTTTATATTAAAGAAAATATTATCCCTAACCATATATTTTTCAAAGTCTTTTTCTTCTACACCTAAATACATTAAAAAATATGGATAAATTTGTTGTTTTAATTTTTTTAGTTCACTTTTTCCAATATTATATTTAGATTCTTTTGATACTCTTGTAAAAAGTTCATTAACACAAATAAGTTCTAACATTGTTGTTAAAATATTATCATCTATTTTTACATCTTTAAATTCATTTTTTAATATTTTATAAAATAAATATGTTAAAAAACTATCTTTATCTTTATTATCTATTTTTTTACCGATACTTATTATATTTAAGTTAAAATCTGTTTCTACAACACCTAAATTAGGATGTAACACAAGTACTTTATAATTCTCTTCTAAATCATATTTTAAAATATTAGCTAATTCTTTTTTATAAAGTTTACTATTTAAATCCCATAGTTGTAATAAAGACATACGATATTTATTTGTTTCTTTTATTACTTTTTTATAAGATGGTGATGTTTCAAATATATTAAAAATAAAATCATCATCTGGTATATAATTATCTAGATCATTTAATATTTTATCTTTTTCTTTATATAAAGTACTATACTCTTTTTTATAATCTTTCCATAACGCTTGTTTAATATTATGTATTTCTTCACTAACACTTGATTCATATAGTAAGTGCCACATAAGTAAATAATCATTTAAAATAAAGTCTAATTTCATAACATCACATCCTTGTTATAATTGTATCATTTTTAATGATGAAAAAAAAGAATAATTATTAAATTTATAGTTTTTTCCATTTCTATAATTATTCTTTTACAAGCAACTAAAAGAGTTATTTAAGTATCAATCTAACTCTTCTAATTGATTAAAAATATACTAATATTCATAACCATCTGTTGAACAATCAGAATCACTACCACAATCTAAAAAGTTGTAATCTTTTATTTTATCAAAATCCATTATTTTATCATTATATTTTGATGCATAACACCAGGTACAATTATTATTACAATTACGGTTTGTAGTAAGTCAAGCAGTCTTTGGAGTAACAATATTATCATCCAAAATCTTAATTACATATTTTAAAATAATTTTATTAGTAACTTCATCTTTTACTTTTTCTTTTAATATACCTCCGTTTTTTTCTATAACTTTCGATGAAAAAGCATTATCTTCATAACAAGTAACTAAAATTTTACTTATAAATTTTTTTGCATATTTTTGTTTTGCTAAAGCCAAAGCTTTAGTTGCATAACCTTTATTTCTTTCGCTTGGTTTTATGTAATAAGCAATATGTCCAAGTCTTTCATAATAACTTTTATTTAACTTATGTCTTAAATCTATTGTACCAACAATTTTGTTTTTTTCTATAATCCAATATACAGTAGCTGGCACATCAGACTTTGATATGTTTAATCCTCGTCTTCTATTTTTTAATCTATTAAGCATCGTATTAAAAGTTTCTCCATTTTTAATTTGTGCATTACCTAGTTCGCTTATTTCTCCATTTAACTCGGCCATTTTTATCAATTCATAATAACTATTTTTATACTTTTCACACGGTAAAACTAACTTCATACTTTATCATTTCTACTCCATTCTCCAAATATATTTATTAAAAATTCAAAAAAAGAATAACTTTAAATTATTCTTCCATATTATGGTATACATCTTGTACATCATCTAAATCTTCAAGTGTTTCTATTAAATTATATATTTTTTCTTTTTCTTCATCATTTAATGAAATATAATTTTGTGGTATATATCTTGTTTCATTCATAATAAATTCTGTTATATTATTTTCATTTAAAACATTATTCATTTTAATAAAATCTTCATAACTTGTATATATTTCATAAGAATCATCATTTACAACAAAGTCTAAACAATCATTATCTAATGCTAAAGTCATAAGCATATCTTCATCATATATTTTAGGTAAAACAATTATACCCTTTCTATCAAACATATAACTTACACTTCCATCAGTACCTAAGTTTCCTCCTCTTTTAGTAAATGTACTTCTTACATCTCCTGCTGTTCTATTTTTATTATCTGTTAAACAATCAACCATAACAGCAACACCATGAGGAGCATAACCTTCATATCTTACAAATTCATAATTCTCACTATTTCCTGAAGAATGTGCTTTATCAATTGCAGCTTGAATTCTATCTTTTGGCATATTTTCTGCTTTTGCTTTATCAACAACCATTCTTAAAGCAGGATTATTTAATGGGTCTTTATCTCCCCCTTTAGCAGCAACATAAAGTTCTTTAGCAAGTTTTTGAAAAACTTTACTTCTTGCAGCATCTATTTCCCCTTTTTTTCTTTTAATTGTTGACCATTTTGAATGTCCACTCATAAATATCCTCCTAACTTAATAACTTAATAATTAATGGTGAAAGTAAAATTAGAAATAAAAGTGGTATAAAAAATATAACGGATACAACACTTATTTTTATAGGCATTTTATTTATTTTTGCTTTTGCTTCCAACACTCTTTTTTGTCTTATGTAATCTACCTGTTCGAAAACAGTATTAACAATATCATTACCAAATATATTAGCTTCTTTAATATTTAATATTATATTGTTAATTGTATCACTAGGTATACGATATTTTAAATCTTCTAACGCATCGTTTAAATCTTTTCCAAAAGAAATATCACTAAGTAATTTTTTAAATTCTTTACTAAGACTTGAATCTACACTACTACAAGTAACTTCAATTGAAGTTTTAATATTTCTTCCAGCATCAAGTGATAATGCTAATATTTCAAAAAAGTATAAAGCATCTTTTTCTAACTCTTTTCTTCTTTTTTCTATTTTAGGATTAAAATAAAAGTTAAAAAATAATGTGTAATAAATAATTATTACTACTGGTGCGATAAAATATCCAAAATCTAAAAAATATAATAACACAAAAAATATTATTATGGAAGAAAATAATCTAAAATTAAGTAAATTTATTTCATCTAACTTACAATCTACTCCTAGTAACATTATTTTAGATTTTACACTTTCTATTTGATTTTTACTATAAATCTTACTTGTTAATCTTTTCATAAACCCACCTAATCCTTTAATTTAGTTATCTTTTTAACCACAATAATATAAGATATATATATAATTATACATAAAACTAAAATTATTTTTCCAATTAATGTTGTAAACAATGGTACAAAATAAGTTCTATCAATGATAAAAATAACTAAAAAGATAAATATAGGAATAAATACTAATATTTTAAATACTAATTCACTTACTGCAATAGCACTTGAAAGTTCATCTTTAAGTTTTTTTCTATCAAAGAAACTCTTTTCAATAGTAGTAAATATTTTTGAAATATTACCACCTGTTTTATTTAAAATAATTAAAGATGTAGACATGTAATAAGCTTCTTCAATATTTAATCTTTTAGCAAATCTATTAAAAACAACATCATAATCAAGACCATAATTTAAATCTACTTTAATCTTTTTAAATTCTTCTTTTATTCTTCCCTCTGACTCTAGAATAACAAGTTCAATTGCTTGAACTATACTTCTTCCTGACTTAAAGGCATTACTCATAATAATAACAGCTTTTAATAAATCATTTTCTAATTTACGATATTTATTTTTCTTTTCAAAAATTAAAAATACATCATAGATAAAAAATCCTAAAACAAATGCCAAAGAAAGTTGTGATAAATAAATATATTGCACTCTTATTACATCACTTATTATTGTTATAAAAACACATAAAAAACTTACGAAAAACTTTATTGATATAAAATTTATTGCTTCACTTTTAACAAAAGATGTCTTATCAACATATATTTCATATTTTTTACTATAATTAGTAAGTATTTTACTCTTTTTAAATATTTTTGATAAATAATTAATAATTTTATAATAAAAATTTAATAATTTATCAGTAAAAGAAGGTTGTTTAGTATTAATACCATTAATAGAAAATCTAGTTAATCTTTGTTCTTTTTCATATGCAATACTAACAGTTATAATATAAAAGAATAAACATATTCCAATTATTATTAGAATAACTTCAATTATTAAATTAACATATAATGGCATAATAACACCTCCTTTTTTATTTGTTTTCTATTTCATTAAAAATATCATCTACAAGATTTATTCCTTTACTTTTAATTATTTCATATACTTTTGGTATATATTTATAAAGGATAAAAGACCCATTTACTTCTTTATTAGCTGTTAAACCTTTTTGTTTAAAAGCAAATATTTCTTTTAATTTTATTTCATTATCTTTAAATCCTGTTACTTCACATATGCTAGTTACTTTTCTTTTACCATCAGATAATCTTTCAACATTAACAACTATATTAATGGCATTTAAAATATATTCACGAACTGCTAAAACAGGTATTTCTATTCCTCCCATTAAAACCATTGTTTCAAGCCTATTTAAAGCATCTCTTGGTCCATTAGCATGTAATGTTGACATACTACCATCATGTCCTGTATTCATTGCTTGTAACATATCAAAAGCTTCTTTTCCACGAACTTCTCCGACAATTATACGATCTGGTCTCATACGAAGAGCATTAATAACTAAATCTCTTATTGTAATTTCTTTTTCTTGTTCGTAATTTGTATTTCTTGTTTCAAGAGTAATAACATGTTCTTGTTTCAATTTAAGTTCAGCTGCATCTTCAATTGTAATAATTCTTTCATCATCATTAATAAATGAGGATAATACATTTAAAATAGTTGTTTTACCACTACCAGTACCACCACATACTAAAATATTTAATTTAGCTTTAACACAGGCATCTAAAAATCTAGCCATATAAGGAGTAAGTGTCCCATTTCTAATTAAATCTTCAATATTATTTAAATTTCTTTTAAATTTTCTTATTGTAATAATTGGTCCATTTAAACTAAGTGGTGGAATAACAGCATTAATTCTTGAACCATCTTTAAGTCTAGAATCCACCATTGGTGTAGATAAATCTATTGTTCTTCCTAAAGGTTGAATCATCCTTTGAATTGTTCTTAAAATATGTTCTTCATTAATAAATGATACAGTATCATCCTTTATTATTTTACCATCAAGCTCAATATATATTTCACTTGGACCATTAACCATAATTTCTGTTATATTAGGATCATCTAAAAGTTCTGTTAAAGGTCCATATCCATTTATTTCATTTTCAATTAAATTAAATATATGATTTCTTTCTAAAGAAGATAAATCATAACCTTCAAGCGTTTTATCTATTTCTTCATTTATATATGTATTTAAATTCTTATTATTAGGTATATTATTATCAATTGCACTTTGTACTATTTTATTTCTTAAAGTATCAAGAAGTGCTTTATCACTAAATACTTCATAATCTGGAATATCTATTAAATTATTATTTTCTTCTTTTAAATCAAATACTTCTTTTAGTGTCTTTTTCATTATTTCTTCTCCTTATCTTTAATTAAGGTTAAGGCAAGTTCAAGATACTTTTTATAATCTTTTTTATCTTTAAAAGAAAGATTAGGATTAAGTAAAAGTATTTCCCCTTCCATAATATATTTATCTATATTTTTTATATACATATTTTTAGAAATAGTAAAATCAATATTATTTTTAATAATAGTTCTAATATCATACTTAGAAAAATATGTTTTATCTTTAAAAATAGATTCATTTAAAACAGTATAAAAATTATTAAATCCAGCATCTTTTAAAATTGTTAAAAAGCTCTTAGTATTTTTAAGATCAAAACTATCATTAGTAAATAAATATAAAATAATATCACTCATATCAAGAGTATAAATATTTATTTCATTTAAAATATGTGTTGTATCAATTAAAATAACATCATATTTATAAACAACATTATTTAAAATAATAGGAATATATTTACTATCCATTTTATTAGCAAATCTAGGGTCTTTAGGGGCACTTAAAATAGATATATATTCATTATGGTTATATATATAGTCATCAATATTTTTATATTTATTATTTGATAAATCTGTTATTAAATTAAATATAGTTTTATCATTTTTAGAGTTAAGATATGTTGCTACTGCTCCCCCATAAAGGTCAAAATCAATTACTAAAACTTTCTTTTTAAGGTTACTAAAAACACCTGCTAAATTTAATGTTGTAATAGTTTTCCCAACACCACCTTTAGTAGAAGTAACTGTTATTATTTTCCCCTTATTCCTTTCCATAAATTGTCCCCTCTTCTTTACTTTTTATTTGTGCATACTTTTATTTGATAAGTATTTTTATTTATTATTTTACCAAAATTACTTGGTACTTTTTTTGTTATACATATTTCATTAGAATTAATTACAACTTCATTAGAAGATATATCATTTTTATTAAGGAAAGAATCTAACTCTTCTTCTTTATAAGTGTTTTCTTTTAAATAATATATATAATCTTCTTCAATATGTTTAATCTTTAATTTTTCATTTAATACTTTTGATAAATCAAAAAGCATCCCTATTATTAAAAAGATAATAGGCAAAAGTAATATGAAAAACACAAGTGATTGTCCCTTATTATTCATATAGTATTACCCTTTTTGTTGATATATTATAATCATTTTTTAAAAATATATTAGAAAAAGGTGTGATAAATTTGACTTTAGAGGTTAACTCTACCGTAGCATAAGAGCCTGATTTTGATATAGAATATTTCGTATTATTATCTAAAATATTATTTATATCATTTTCTTTATTATTTCTAATTAAATAAATTACATCATCTAATTTATTTTCAAGTTTATTTTCACTTACAAAAACATTTGAAAAATCAATTATAATACAAAGTATTAAAACTATAATTGGAAATATAAGAATAAACTCTACAAGAGCTTGACCTTTATTATTTATCAACACAAACCCCTTCACCTGGTTTTTCTCCTTTTTTATATGTTTGCCCCACTATTTCACACGATGACTTTGTCATTGAATCTTTTAAATAGCCTCCAAGTAAACTAACTAAAGATATAGCAAGTACACTTATAAGTGCTATTATAAGAACATATTCAACTAGTGCTTGACCTTTGTTATTAATTTTCATGACAATCAACCTCATTTCTCAACCCTATTTTCTATATTAATTTTATTATTTTTTTAATACATTGTCAAGCAATCAAACATAATAAAAAGGATAATTTACTATTTTTAATTATCCTTTTATTAACTATTTTTCTTTTCCTGTATTATATTCTTCTTTTGTTATGCCATATAATACTAAATCTTGTATACCACCATAATAATAAAAGATCCCATCTTTTCTTACTCCTTCATATTTAAGACCTATATGTTCCATTACTTTTAATGTTCCAGGATTAGATTTAGCACCACTTGATTCTATTCTATTAATATTTAATTTATTAAAAGCAAATTCTAAAACGCATTTAGATGCCTCAGTAACATATCCTTTGTTCCAAGAATCTTCTCTTATAAAATAATCTATACCATAGCTTCTTGCTTTTTCATCATGAACGTTTAAATAAATACATCCAAGAAGTTTATTTGTATCTTTTTCTACGATACTCCATCTGTAAAAATCTAAATTATCATACTTACTAAAATCAAAATAATTTCTATTATCATTCAAAGAAGTTCCAACCTTATGAATACCTAAATACCTTCTTAAATTAGGGTTAAGTTCAATATAAAATAGTTCATCTATATCTTCTTTTATTGTTTTTCGAAGTATTAATCTTTCTGTTTCTAAAGTTACACTTCCTAAATGATTTATTTTTTCATAATCCTTTTTTACAAGATTAATCTTTTCATTTTCTATCTCATAATAATCTCCGATAAACATTTCTTTATTATTTTCAATTCTTATAAATGAAGAATTTGGTAATGCTACTAGTTTTGTTATTTTACTTATTTTAAATATTTCTTTTAAATAATCAATATTTAAAAAATCTAAATGTGGATAAATACTTATATTAGTAAATCCTAATCCTTCATAGTCTTTAATATCATTATAATCTTGATAAATTACTCTTTTGGTTTGATTAAGACTACCTGCAGATACTCCAATAATAAAAGATTTTTCTTTTATTAAAGGTTTTAACTCATATTCATCTAAACTATTATTTTGTAAATATGTATCTCCTCCCATAAGATAAATAATATTTGCTTTTTTTATAAAATCTTTAGCTTCTTCTTTAGTTACATTATTATCTATTAAATAATTTTCTTTAAAAGTTATATTTATCTTAGAAAAAAACTCTAATGTTTTATTTTTATACATTATATTTTGTTCATGATTATTAAATGTTGATGCGATAAATGTTATTATTTGATTTTCTTTTATATCTTGTTTTAAATACTTACTTTGTACATCATAAAAACCTTTTTCTTTATCTATCCCACTAAATAAATAATTAATTTTCATAATACTCCTCCAACAACAAATTAGTTATTTCTTTTACAGTTAAATTACTTGTATCAATTATGTCTTTTTTATCAAAATTATAATTTTTAAATTGATTCAATAAAACAAGACATCTTTCTTTCATTTGGCAATCTTCTTCTCTTTCTTTATCTCTTTCTAACAAAGTATTTTCATCAGTCAATAATACTTTAAATACTATTTTATAATTTTTAAATTTTTCTTTTAAGAGTTTTAAGTTTTCATCACTTATAATATAATTAAAAACAACATCATAGCCTTTTTCTAAATATGAATTTATCAAATAAATACAATTTTCCCAAAAAAGTTCAATCGGAGCATTTTCTTTCCATGGACTTATTCTTCCTCCGACAAAAAAATTATATACAGTATCTCCTTCGATTAAAACTGATTTTGAAAGTGATGATGCAAGTTTATTACTAATAGTTGTTTTTCCTACTCCAGCAGGTCCTGTTATTATAAATAATTTATTCATAATATGCCTCCTTATTTATAAGTTTTTTTTATTTATTTTTTTTAATCCCATTTAAAAAGTAGCATATTATTATATATCTGTCAACCATTTTTGTTGACATTTATTAACTATTTTTCTTTTCTTAATATTTCCATAAAATATTCATCATACCATTTACCATTTAAATAATAATCTTCTGTTCTTTTTCCAAAAACTTTGAATCCAATCTTTTCATATGATTTTATAGCTCTTTTATTAAAAGAAAATACCTTTAACATAATATTTTTTAAATTTAAATAATTAAATCCATAGTCAACAAGTAAACTTAATGCTTCAGTACCATAACCTTTTGATCTATTCTCTTCTTCTCCGATAAATAATCCTACTTCTCCTCTTTGATGTAAATGATTAATATCAACAAAACCACAATTACCAATAAGTTTATCTGTTTCTTTTAATACAATAGCAAATTGTTGTTCTTTTTTATCCATATTATTAATAAGCCAAGCTCTTTCACTTTCAAAAGTAGTTACTTTTGAAGAACTTCCAAGTCCATCAGTTGTACTAAAATCATTCATCCATTTAACATATTTTTCAATATCTTCTAAATTCATTGGTGATAAATAAACTTTTTCTCCTTCAATTTTTTTAAAATATTTCATAATCTTTCCTCCTTATTTTTATATAATAAAAGCACGAAATCTCCCTTATTATATAGGTGACTCCGTGCATAAAGCTCGTGTAGGTTTTACCCCGAGATAGTTAACTATTAGTTTATATCTCCTCACTTGTTTTTAATTATACTATTAAAATTTATTTTGTCAAATATTTTATATTCTATTTTTATTATATAATCTTATATTTTTACTCTCATAATTGTTTTAAATTCAGTAAATCCTTCACTTTTATATAATTTAATTGCACTAGTATTATTATTACATACTTTAAGTTCAATTATTTTAACATTGTTTTCATAAGCCCAAATTTTGAAGTTATTTATCAAAGTTTTTCCTAAACCTTTATTTCTGTACAAACTTTCTATATATAAAGCATCAATAATAGCAATTTTTTCTTTATCAACATTATTTTCACAAACATATCCATAAAGATATCCAATAATGTTATTATTATTTTTTACTGCTAAAAGGCATTTATTTTTATCAGTATAAATATTCTCATAAAATGAACTAACTATAAAATTTTCATTTATGTTATCATCATACTTTCTTTCATCATTAATTAAATCAGTTAATAATTTATTTAACATGTTGGCATCTTCTTTCGTGCATACTTTTACTATTTCATTAATAAAATATTTTTTAAATAAATAACCATGTGATTCTAAAAATAAATCTTTATTAATTAAAGATAATATTTCTTGTTCACTCATCCATTTTACTTCTTCTACTTCTTCCTTTTGTAAAGTTAAAGTATTTATATCTATATCTTTTTCTAATAAATATACATTAATAAGACAAGGCCTTGAAGGATGTTTAGTTAAATCTAATTTTTTTATTTCTTCTTTTTTAATATCAAGTCCTAACTCTTCTTTAACCTCTCTTATTATTGTAGTTAAACCATCCTCATTATGAATAACGTGTCCACCAGTTGAAGTATACTTATTTTTTCTATCTTTACTTGCTTTTTGAATTAAAAACATGTTATTACTATTTCTTATAAATATTACACTTAGCATAATATTTCCTTCATCAAACTTTTCTCCTCTTTTTATAGTTTTTTCTATTTTCTTTCCGTTATCATCATATAAATCTAACAATTCCATAAAGTCCTCCTTATAAATTTTCTAAATATTCAGCCATTTTATTATATATAGTTAAAGTTTTTTCAAAATGTCTATAATTCTCTTCTTCTTTTTTCATTGACTTTGGTAAAGTATCTTCTTTAAATATAACTATTTTATCAAATGTTGTTCCACTTCCATATGGTTTATTACTTAAAGTAGCTTCCTCTTCATTTATAAATTGTTTTATTTTCCCATCTTTTGAAGCATAGGTTAAACATTCTTTTAATATAATTTTTCTATTTGTTTTACCTTCCATCATTTTTATTATATCACTTGAAGTAAGAGTTTCATTAATATATCTTAAAAATGGACCAGGAAAACCATTTAAATCTTCTATATAATAGCCAACATCTGATTTTATTACATCTTTATTAAGTTTTTTAGAAGCATATAAAGCTGAGTATTTTGACACTTCACATACATCCATACTTTGTATTTCAAATGTATCCATCTTTTCATGCAGTAATTCTATATTATAAGCTTTAAATATTTCTTTTGCTATTCTTAATTTTCCAAGATTTCCTGTTACCATTGTTACTTGTTTCATAAAAAATTCCTTTCTAATTATATATTATAAGTTCATGTTGTGCTCTTGAACATGCCACATAATATAAATATTTTTCATTTTCTTTATAAATGTTATTAATTTTATTATAAACAATAACACTGTCAAACTCTAGACCCTTAGCCATATAAGATGGTACTACGATTAAATCTTTTCTAAATATTTCTTCATTTATTGTTATTTTTCCTATGTTAATATCATCTTTTAATAAATTATATATTTCGTTTGCTTCTTCATCATCTTTTGTAATAATAGCTACACTTTTATATTCTTTTTTTAAATAATTAATATCATTTAATAATTGCTTTTTTAAATTAGTTTCTTTTCTAAATAAAACAGGTTTATTATTATCTTTTCTAATAGCACTTACAAATGTTAAATTAAGAATTTTATTTGTATATTCAATTATCTCTTTACTAGAACGATATGTTTTTGTTAATTCTAAATATTTTGTTTTATCAAGTACTTCTTTTATCTGTTCTAAACTTTCATATTTATAATAAGGATTAATTGTTTGGTTAACATCTCCCAGTATTGAAAAACTACTTTTTTTAAATATTTTACTAAGTATTTTATATTGTAAAAGCGTATAATCTTGGGCTTCATCTACAACAATTTCTTTTATCATATTATTATAATTAAATCCTTCAAGAAGCCCTTTTATGTAAGAAAAGATAATTGCGTCTTCATAATTTATTTTATTTTTATTAACAAATTTTCTTATTTCATTATCACTTAATTTAATTTTACAAAATTTACTTTTATAAAAATTATAATATATTTTTTTATAATTTTTTTCTATATTCATCGATTCAAGTATCTTTTTATTTATACTTCTTGCTAAGGTAAGTTTCCCTCTTGCATAGTTTTCACTTAATTTTTTACTTATTTCTGTTATTCTTGTAAATAAAGGAAATCTATCATATCTTTTAAATAATTCTTTTAATTGTTCTTTTGTTACTTCATTAAATATATCTATTTCAATATTCTTAGTAAACTTAATATTTTTCATTAAATATAAAACATAATCTTCAATATCTTTAATTATTTCATCACTTTGTTTATATTTAACTAAATCAATATTTTTTTCTTTGTAAGTATAATATCTTGCAATAAATTCTGTAAACGTTTCAATACTTTTATATTCTTTTATACACGACTCTAAAAAGTTAGCATAAGTTGTTTCACTAGGGTTATCTTCTCCAAGTTCTGGTAAAACGTTAGATATATATTCACTAAAAACATTATTAGGAGAAAAAATAAGAACGTTTTTAGATGATAGATTTTCTATTTTATATAAAAGAAAAGCAATTCTATGAAGAGCAACACTTGTTTTACCACTACCCGCGATACCCTGAACAATTAATGATTTATCTTCAACATTTCTTATTATTTTATTTTGTTCCTGTTGAATTGTATTAACAATATTTTTCATCTTTTCACTACCATCATTAGATAAAACTTCTTGTAATAATGAATCATCTATATTAATGCTGTTATCAAAAATATGCTTTATTTTACCATCTTCTATTTTGTATTGCCTTTTTCTTTTTAAATTCCCTTTTATTATTTTTTCGGGTGCTTTATAAGAACACTCGCCTACTTCATAATCGTAAAATAAACTTGATATTGGGGCACGCCAATCATATATAAGATAGTTTTTATTTTTATCTTCAAGATGAGTTATTCCTAAATAAATTATTTTTGGTAGTTCATTTTCTTCTTCAAATATTATTGAACCAAAGTAAGGACTATTTTGTATTTTAAATAGTCTTTGAAAATACTTTCCTTTTTGCATCATTAAATATACTTCTAAATCATTATCACTCATTAAACTTTTTAATTCTGTAGGATCTAAACTTGCTTTATTATCCCAAATATATTTTTTAAATTCTTGCGACTTTTCTTCTTTTTCATATAGTTCTTGTCCTAATTCTGATAAATAATCTTTTATAACATTTATACAATTATCTAAGTATTTCTTTTCTTTTTTTATTTCTTCTTTACTTATATTCATAACCTTACCTCCTTAACTTCCTACCCCTGAATATTTTTTTACTCCTTTATAAAAAATAATGATACATGGTATTAAATATATAATTGTAATAAGTGGTGATATTACATACAAATTAGATGATTTCTTACCTAAAATATATAAAAGTGGATAATAATTAACAAATCCATATGGAATTATAAAAGTAAAGATAACAACAATTCCTTTTCTAAAAATACCAATTGGGTACTGAGCCATATGTTTACCACCATCTGTAAAAACATTTCTTACTTCGAGTCCTTTTATTGTAACAAAGCAATATGCTGCCGCGAGGATAAATAATCCTAAAAATATTAAAATAGAACTTAATAACATAAATATTAAAGTAATTATTTTATATAAATTCCAATTAACATCAATGTTAGAAATAGCAATTATTAAAATAATAATTGACTGGAGAAATCTTGACAATTTAGTTAAACTTATTTCTTCTGCAAAAACCTGAAGCATTATATTTCTTGGTCTTAGTAAAAGTTTATCAAAATCTCCTTTTATTATTAAATTATCAAACTGATCCATTCCTCTAAAAAATGATTCGCAAAAGGAAAAACCAAACTGAATAATAGCAAATGTTAAAAGAACTTCATATAAAGTAAAACCTTTTATGTTAGAAATTTTATCAAATAAACAAAGAATAGTAAAATAATAACCAAAAAAGACAAAGAATTGTGATATAAAAGACATTATAAAAGATGATTTATATTGTAGTTCTCTTTTAACATGCATTTTAAAATATTTAAAGTATAGACTCATAATTAACCTCCTTGTATAACAGCTTTCTTTAAAGCTTTCTTTGTAATTAATCTTCCTATAACTACAAGAATAATTATCCATATTATTTGAATTATTATACCTTTAATTCCAGATGTTAAACTTATATTTCCTACATATAATCTAAAAGGGAAATCACTTACATATCTGTATGGCAAAAAGTTACTTATTTTTTGTAGTAATGTCGGAAAAAATGGTATAGGTAAAACTAATCCTGATAATATATCTGAAGATACCATAAGTATATTAACTATTCCTTTTTCATCCAAAGTTATTAAACAAATGACATGATATAAAAGAATTAAAACAACAGTTAAAATAATAGCTAAGAAAAAAGAAACGCTAAAAATAAGTAATCTTGGTAAAGTAATAGATAAATCTAAATTAAAAGGCGCAGGTAATAAAACAGCAATTAAAATTACTGGAAAAAATCTAAGTAATGAACTTGATAATTTTTCTCCAAGTATTTTACTAAACCACATAAAATATAAATCTTGGGGTCTACATAATTCATAAGATAGATTACCTGTTTTTATCAAATTTAATATGTCTTTATCTTTATACCACAAGTATATTAAAGAAAAGAATGCCTGATTAAGCCATAAAAAACTTACAAGTTCATCAAGTGGCATCGGAAGATTACCACTGTTAGATTCATAACATGCAATATAAACTGAAATATAAATAAAGCCAAAAAATAATTGAGTAAAAATTCCTGCTAAAGCAGCACTTCTATACTGTAGACCTGTTATAAATTTTAATTTAAAGTACGAAAGATATGATTTCATATTTTAAAATCCTCATATAACTTTATAATTACATTATCAATATTACCACTGTCGATATCAATATCTATTATAGATATTTTATTTGTTAAATAATTAATAAACTTACTTATTTCTATTTTTCTTATATCAATTGTAAATTCTATTTTTCCATCTTTTATTTTTTCTTCAATAATATATTCTTCATTTAATAAGATTTTATCATTTGTTGTAACTGTTATCTTTCTTAAATAATCATAATTTTTTCTAAGATTAGAAAGGGTCCCATCATACAATTTTTTACCTTTTCCTATTAAGATTATCCTTTTAGCAAGAGAAGTTATATCACTCATATCATGTGTTGTTAAAATAATAGTTACTTTTTGTTCTTTATTAATTTTTTTAATAAAATCTCTTACAATTTTTTTAGAAACAGCATCAAGTCCAATTGTCGGTTCATCTAAAAAAAGTATTTTAGGTTTATGCAAAAGAGCCGCTGCTATTTCAAGCCTCATCCTCGATCCTAAGCTGAGTTGTCTTACAGGAATATTAATGATATCTTTTAAATTTAATGTTTTTATCAATTCATTTAATGTTTCATTAAAACTTTGATCATCAATTTTATAAATATCTTTTAAAAGTTTAAATGAATCAATCGCAGGAACATCCCACCATAATTGACTTCTTTGTCCAAAGACAACTCCAATTTGGGAAACATATTTTTTTCTATCCAAATAAGGAACCATATTATCAATAACAACTGTACCACTATCAGGATATAAAATACCTGAAAGAATTTTTATTGTTGTTGATTTACCAGCACCATTTGGACCAATATATCCCACTATTTCACCCTTCTTAATAGAAAAAGAAATATCATCAATTGCTTTTATGTATTTATATTTTCTATTAAAAAAGTCTTTTAAAGTAGCAAACTTTGTATTACTTTTTTCACTAACTTTAAAGGTTTTAGTTATGTGTTTTACCATGATGAATGACATTTTTATCAACTCCTTTCATTACAAAGAATCAACAAAAAGTATTCTAAAGTAAATTATATAACGCAAAAAACCACATATTTAATATGTAGTACCTATGTTGTAATAATACTAAATTGTAGATTCTTTGCAAAACGTCTATTTAAAGATACAATAAAAAAATTAATATGTCAATATAAATTTTTAAAAATATTAAAAGGATAAAGAAAACTTTATCCTTTTAAGTATTTATCCAGTTTTTTTATTTCTTCATTTATATCACTTAATAATAAATACTCAGTAAATCCATCTTTTATATAATGTTCTTTTATACTTGTTTTATTATCTTCTAAAAGTACTACTGTTGGGGTTTTATACCCTTTTATTTCTTTTAAACTTTTTAATACTTCTATTCCACTTGGTTTCATATCATCAAATAATATTATTAAATCATATTTCTCTTTTTTCTTTATTTGTTCTATTAATTCTTCTTTTTCTAAATATGTTTTTACTTCATATTGTTTCATTAAATCTCTTATTTTATTTATCTTTCTTGTTTTATCTCCTAAAATTGCTATTTTAGTATTTCTTAAATAGTTATCTTCTTCAAGCATTTTATTATAACTATCTTCTTTTATTTGTTCATCTATTATTATTGTTACTTTTGTTCCTTTATTTTCTTCACTTTTTATTACTAATATACCACCCATTTCTATTACTAGTTTATTTGCTAGTTTTATTCCTACGTTTATTTTTTCTAAATTATCTAATTCTTCTTTACTAAACTCTTTATTATTATTTAATATATCATTTACTTTATCTATACTCATTCCACATCCTGTATCTTCTACTGTGATGATTAGTCTTGCTATATCATATTTATTTATATTTGTTACTTTTAAGTCAACATATCCTTCTTTGGTATATTTAAAAGCATTAGTTAATACTGTATTTACTATTTGTTTTATTTTTACTGAATCACCATATAATTCTTTTGGCATACTTTCAGGAATTGCATAACTAAATGTTATTCTATTATTATTTTCTTCTTTAAATTTCATTACTAGTTTTTTAAATAATGATTCAGGGTTATATGTTTCTTCATATATTTGCATGTTTTTTCTACTTGTTATTGATATATCTAAGATATCATTTACTAATAAAGACATATCATTTGCTTTTTCATTTATTTCTTTTAAGCTTTCTTGTAATTCTTCTACATTATTTGTATTTTTATAATTATAACTTATTTCATTAATCTTTTTTAATGGTTCTCTTACTTCATGTGATAATTCAAATAAAAGATTTGATTTTTCTTCAATATTTCTATCGATTAGTTTTCTATTTTTTTCTAGTTCTTCAACCATTTTGATGTCAGGATTTTCTATTGTAAAATACATAATGAAAGTTGTTAAAAAAAGTGTAACTGATATTACTAAAAATCCAGGATTATTTACTCTTATTAATAAAGCAATTAAAACACATCCAATTAAGGAAAAAAGAGGAATATATTTTTTCCATTCAATATTATTTCTATTGGATACGATTGATATAACCCAAAAGATAATACAACATAATGCTAAAAATGATAAATAATTAGTACTTGCTCCATATGAGTACACAATATCATTTTCATAATAGTAATTTAATGGTAATACTAAAAGTAAAATTACACTTATAAAATATAAAACTAATAAAAATTTTTTAATATGATTATACATTTTACCAATATTTTTTCTAAAGGAAATATTTACTATATAAACTGTAAACAAAAATAACCAATTAGAAATATGTAAAAGCCATATTCTATTAACTAGTATTGTAAGAAAACTAAATTTTTCTTGATTAGCTACCGTTATACAGCATAAAATTTCAATTATTAAACCAATAAAACTAAGAACTAAAAGATAATTATATAATCTAGTTTCCTTTCCATTTACTCTTTTTTTAGAAAAATAAATAATTAATAATATTACTCCAAATAATACACATGTTCCTATACTAGCAATTCCCATTTGCATAAGATACACCACCTATCATATAGTTTAAGTATATCATAATAATAAAAAAAATAAATGCTTTTTAAACATTTATTTTCTTTTTCTAACTAAAGCAGCTTTATCATATTGTTCTTGTTTTAATTTAAATGAATCTATTTTACCAATTGATGTTAATGGTAATTCATCTTTTATAATAAATTCAACTGGTTGTTCATATTCTGCTAATTTAACACGACATATTTCTTTAAGCTCATTTATAATTTCTTCTTTATTTTTAGAATGATTATGTTTTAATGTGAAATAAACAACCGGTAATTCCCCTTGAGCTTCAGTTAAGTCAGGAGTTGCAACAGCAACAGAATTGTCTATTTGATCGCATAAATTTACAGCTTGTTCAATTTTTGATGAAAATACCTTAAACCCATCCGCTCTTATTATAACTCTTTTTAATCTTTCAAGAATAAATAGTCTTCCATTTTCATCCATATGACCAACATCCCCTGTATGAATCCAATTATCTTCATCTATCATTGCTTTTGTTTCTTCTAAATTATTATCGTAACCAAGCATAGTATTAGGCCCCTTTATATAAACCTCTCCAAGTAATCCCTTACCATATGGAAGTTCTTTGCCAGTTTCAACATCAACAATTTTTTCATTTGTTTGGGCAAAAGGTATTCCTACACTACCTTCTTTATTAGTACCATTAGTTTCAGTACAAACATTACTTGCAGCAGAATACTCACTAAGACCATAACCTTTTTTTACTGTTCTTGAACCATGTGCTAGTAAAAATCTATTTACTTCACGTTCAAGTTCTATTTTCATACCATCTCCACCAACAATTGGTGTTTTTAAAAATGTCAAAGAAGCATTTTGTAATTTTTTATCATCTAGTAAATGTCCATAATGAGATGGAACACCTGTTACATGATTTGGTTTATGTTTTAATAATATCTCTCCAAATTTTTTAGGATTAAAGCTTGGAATAATTATTACCTTCATTCCCATAGAAAGTGGTAAATGGAATCCATTTCCAAGTCCATAAGCAATAAATGGAGGCATTATATTTAACCATGAGTCTTTAAATTTAAAATCTAGACCACACAATTCACATTGTTTAGCTGAAGAATTTAAATTATAATTAGAAAGCATAACTCCTTTTGGTACACCTGTTGTGCCACCAGTATGAACTATAGCAACAGGTCTTTTTGAATCATATATAGCAGGAGTTGTATTACCACTTGATTTTTTAAATAAATCATCCCATTTTTGTAGTTTTTTATTTTTTAAACTTGTAGATAAATTCATAATATTATAAGCTAATTTAAGTTTTTTAGGAAATGATGCTGAAGCATTTAAAACAACAACATTATTAACAATTTTATTTGAAACAAAATCTTTTGCCTTTGAAGCAACTTTATCTATAACAATAAATAAATTTGAATTTGCTTCTAAACAATATTCTTCCATTTCCTTAGCACTTTTTCTTGGATCAACCATATTAGAAATAGCCCCAAGTTTAGATAAAGCATAAAATATATAAGCTGTTTCTGGAGTTGTTGGTGAAGATATTGTTACTTTATCATTTTCTTTAACTCCTAAAGACTTTAATACAACGGAAGCTTTATCAATATTTTTGAAAAATTCTCTATAAGTTATTTCTGTTCCAAAATAATCAATTGCTATTTCATCTAAATTATCTTTATTTCTTTCATATAAGTAGTCATACATACTCATATCAGGCATAATAGCATTTTTAGCTTCTTCACTATGAAATTTAAGCCATGGTTTATCAATTGAAGCATAACCTGTTATTTTTGGACTTTCTTTTATTAAATCATATTTTTTTTCTTTTACATTGTCATATATTTCTAGATTTTCCATACAAAAATCCCCCTTTAACTACGAACATGAATGTATTGTACCACACTTTTAATACTTTTTCAATTTAAAAGGATAAAGTTTTCTTTATCCTTTTAAATATTTATCTAATTTTTTTATTTCTTCATTTATATCACTTAATAATAAATACTCAGTAAATCCATCTTTTATATAATGTTCTTTTATACTTGTTTTATTATCTTCTAAAAGTACTACTGTTGGGGTTTTATACCCTTTTATTTCTTTTAAACTTTTTAATACTTCTATTCCACTTGGTTTCATATCATCAAATAATATTATTAAATCATATTTCTCTTTTTTCTTTATTTGTTCTATTAATTCTTCTTTTTCTAAATATGTTTTTACTTCATATTGTTTCATTAAATCTCTTATTTTATTTATCTTTCTTGTTTTATCTCCTAAAATTGCTATTTTAGTATTTCTTAAATAGTTATCTTCTTCAAGCATTTTATTATAACTATCTTCTTTTATTTGTTCATCTATTATTATTGTTACTTTTGTTCCTTTATTTTCTTCACTTTTTATTACTAATATACCACCCATTTCTATTACTAGTTTATTTGCTAGTTTTATTCCTACGTTTATTTTTTCTAAATTATCTAATTCTTCTTTACTAAACTCTTTATTATTATTTAATATATCATTTACTTTATCTATACTCATTCCACATCCTGTATCTTCTACTGTGATGATTAGTCTTGCTATATCATATTTATTTATATTTGTTACTTTTAAGTCAACATATCCTTCTTTGGTATATTTAAAAGCATTAGTTAATACTGTATTTACTATTTGTTTTATTTTTACTGAATCACCATATAATTCTTTTGGCATACTTTCAGGAATTGCATAACTAAATGTTATTCTATTATTATTTTCTTCTTTAAATTTCATTACTAGTTTTTTAAATAATGATTCAGGGTTATATGTTTCTTCATATATTTGCATGTTTTTTCTACTTGTTATTGATATATCTAAGATATCATTTACTAATAAAGACATATCATTTGCTTTTTCATTTATTTCTTTTAAGCTTTCTTGTAATTCTTCTACATTATTTGTATTTTTATAATTATAACTTATTTCATTAATCTTTTTTAATGGTTCTCTTACTTCATGTGATAATTCAAATAAAAGATTTGATTTTTCTTCAATATTTCTATCGATTAGTTTTCTATTTTTTTCTAGTTCTTCAACCATTTTCATGTCAGGATTTTCTATTGTAAAATACATAATGAAAGTTATGTAAGCATGAATTGGAACAGCAAGCAAAAGTCCTGGTTCTTTAAACTGAATATATGATCCAAAACCTCCAAGAAATAAGAATATTAACATTGGTAAAAACTTTTTATTTCTTATATTTTTTATATTCCATATTAAACATGCTACCCCAACAAAAGAGAAAACAAAGGAAAATATATAAACAAGATTAACACCTGGTCCCGTTGTATAACCAGCTTCTTTAAAATAAACAAAATCTATTGGTAAAACAAATATAGCTATCATATTTATTATAAAAATAACATAAAATATTTTTTTAACTTTTTCAAATTTTTCTTGTTTATTCTTCATATCAAAAGATACCATTACAACATATGAACATAATGTTGTAATCCATAAAAGAAGTAAAACACAAAATAACTTTGCTACAAAAACACTTAAAAAGCCAAGTGTCTGATATTTTGGACCTATGATATCAAGGAAAAGCTCTGTTAAAAGTTCTAAAATTGCTACCACAATTAAAAATGAATAAACATTATTATCTTTTGTTTTTAATCTTGGTTTATTAAAGTATATAATCATTAATAAAACCATATAAAATATTGCTTCAAGTAAGAAGAATATTCCAGTACCCATACCTGTTCCCATACATAACACCAACCTTTATTTTATTATACTTAAATTATAACATAAATAAATAGTATTTAAAATAAAAAAATTAGAAATTACTTTCTAGTTCTTTCTAATTTTTCTAATTTATATTCTTCTTCTGCTAATTCATTAAGAAGTTTATAATCTATTTTATCAGATGATTCTTTCCTTGGTAAATCATCTAAAAATGTAATACTTGTTGGTATTTCATAAGGTTCAAGTTGTACTCTTTCGCCTTTTTGATTAACAAATTCTTTTTCACATTTATCTATAATATAATTTTTTGTTTCTTCTGTTTTTGGAACATTTGGTTTTAAAACAATAAATGCTTTACCTGTAAATAACATATCATCATCAGTCTTACCTACAAAACATGCATTTTCAACAACATCTATTAAAGATATAATACTTTGAACTTTATCACAGTATACTTTATTTAATGTAGAAATTATATAATATCTTGATGCTCTACCTGTTAAAGTAAAAAATCCATCTTCATCTAAAAGTCCAAGTGTACCTGTTTTAAAATATTCTTTTCCTTTATACATGAATTTAGCTTTTTTTGTTTGCTCTTCATTTTTAAAGTAACCTTTAAATATATGATCTCCTGTTACACAAAGTTCCCCTTCTTCATTATATTTAAGTTCTTTACCGTTTTCATCAATAATAATAGCATCGCTACCTACAAGAAGTTTTCCTACTGTTCCTGGTTTTGGATTTTTTACATAAGAACTTGTAAGAGTTCCAAGTCCCTCAGCATTACCGCTACCTTCATAAATTCCTATGTTAGAATTATGTTTTTTAAAAAACTCAATACCTTCTTCCCTGTTTTTAGGAAATAAGAAATCTCCCCCAGTAATAAAATCTTTACATGATGATAAATCAACACCATCACTAACATTTCTTTTTATAAGTTCAAGAAGTGCTGGACTACCAAAAATAATATTAGGGTTTTTCTTCATAAAATATTCGATATTATCTTTTGATAAATCTGGTGCTAAAATCGCAGTTCTTCCACATAATAAACTCATTAATACAGATGTTGCAAAACCATATGGATAACAAAATGGCACACAAACCAAACAACTTTCATCTGCTGTTGGTTTTATTTCACATGTATTTTTAGTATAAATACCTGATGCTAAAATATTTTTATTAGTTATTAAAACAGATTTTGGTTCTCCTGTTGTTCCACTTGTAAATAAAATTAAAGCATCTTGATTTCCATTAAAATTAGTTTTAAAATATCCTCTTTGAAAATCACTAATTAAACCTAAATCACTAAATGTAACAAGATCATTATAACCAATTAAATTACCATTTATTTTATTAAAGTCTTTTCTATTTAAATCATTTTTATCTAACGTAATTATATTTCTTACTTTTGTTTTACCTTTAATCTCTCTATTATAATCTTCATCTTTATTATAATTAACAAAAACAGGAGATTCAAAATAATTTAAATATTTAATAGTTTCTTCCTTTTTAGCAAAAGAATTAATAAATGATACAGTAACTCCAATTTTATTAGCAGCTAAAAAGATTTCTACAGCTTGAGCATAATTTGGCATACATACTGTTATTATTTCTCCTGGTTTTACTCCAAGTTCAATAAGTGATTTTGCTATAACATTAGAATTTTTAATTAATTCTTTATAATTTAAACTTAAATCTAAACAATCTATAGCAATATTATTCATATAAGGTATATTCATTAATTTAATACTATTATATACACTTATATTAGGTATAAATGGATGTAATTTAAAATTACTTATACCTTGTAAATGTGTTTTATCAACTGATGGATAATTTGTTTTTTCTTTCATAATACTTTTTCCCCCATAAATTACTACGAGAGTAGTATAACATAATTTATAATTTTTAGCAAATACGGGTAATAAAAAGCAAAGTTATTTTTGCTCAGATAGTTTTAATATATTATATAAAATATTATGTTTAGGATTAAAATTATTTATACTTTTTATTAAATTATTATATATTTCTTCTTTACTATTTCCTATTTTATTAAAATATTCATAATACAAATAACTTAATTTTTCATAATCATTGTTTTTGTATAAATCATTTATTTTATTTAATAAATTGTTTTTTATATTTCTTTCTTTTCTTGTTAAATTATCACTTATCTCATTATTAAAATTACATATCTCATAATTTATATGATATAAACTTAATCTATTTGCTATCGTAAGTATTTCTTTTTCCTCTTCAATAAGAAGTCTTGATAAATATAAAACATTACCAAATTCATTAAATAAAACTCCCAGTACTATTTTATTATTTGTTAATAAAGAGCAATATTTAAATTCTTCAATTTTTTCTTCAAATAATGTTTTATCCTTTATTTCATTTAAAAAATCATCACTTACTTTTATTTCATTTTTAACTAAATTATATAAAAAATCATCACTTACTTTATATATAGGAAGTTTTTTTACATATTTAATTAAATCATTTTCTTCCCATTCAAAAAACTCAATTAAAGAAGTATTAAAATTAAGTAAAACATCGTATATATAAATCATATTAGTCACCCTATAATTTATTATATACAATATTTTTTTTAATATTTATTTAAAATTATTAATATATTTTATTAGGTGAAACTTATGTTAGATAAATTAAAATATATAATTCTTGGTATTATTCAAGGTTTAACTGAACCTTTACCAATTAGTTCAAGTGGGCATTTAGTTATTTTTAAAAATTTATTTAATTTAGATTCTTTAAATGATTTAAACTTTGAAATAATAGTTAACTTTGCTTCTTTTTTAGCAATAAGTTTTATATATAGAAAAGATATAATAAAGTTAATTAAAGATAGTATTATATATTTAAAAACTAAAAATTATAAATATGAAAATAGTTTTAAATATATTTTACTAATTATTTTAGCATGTATTCCTGCGGGAATATTAGGTCTTTTATTTAAAGATAAAATTGATCTTATTTCAACAAATGTTAAATATATTGGTATAGCTTTATTAATAACATCTTTAGCACTTTTTATAGTTAGAAAAATAGATGGAAAAAAGCATGATAATGACATTACTTATAAGGATAGTATTATAATTGGTTTATTTCAAGGAATTGCACTTCTTCCTGGTATTTCAAGAAGTGGTTCTACACTTACCGGAGGATTACTAAGGAATATAAAAAAAGAAGATGCAGTTAAATTTTCTTTTATGCTTTATCTTCCAATAAGTATAGCTAGTTTTATCTTAGGAATAAAAGATTTTACTACTAGTAATAATTTTAATAATTTATATATTTCTTATATTTTAAGTTTCATTTTTTCTTTTATTACAACTTATTTTGCTACAAAATGGTTTATTAATATAATAAAAAAGAAAAAATTAATTTATTTTTCCATTTATTGTTTTATCATGGGATTACTTGTATTAATTTTTATGTAATTCTAAAGTTTTTTTATTATCTATTATTACATGGCCATATAAAAAGTAATAAACAAATTGACTTTTATTAAAAAAAATGGTATAATTTAGCATCAAATGGAGGTATATATGGAAGAAGCAATGAAACTAATGACCAAATTTATTAATTCGGGACTTGATCCAATGTTTTTTATAAAAGAATCTTTTCTTGGATATAAATACAGAAAAAGTAAAAATAAATTATATTCAAACGATGCAGAAATACCTACAACTCTTATAAAAGCTTATTATTTAATAAATTGGGATACAATTGAGTTTGATAAAATTAAATCTGCTTTTGTTAATAAATATATTAAAAACGAAAGTGAAATTGAAGAAGTAAATAAAAACGATATTCATGGAAAAGTTGAAATGGAAGGACTTAAATACATGTATGAATATATCCATTCAAGTGAAATTAATTATATGTTTGATGTTTATACTTTACTAGATTTACACAGAATGCTATTTAAAACTAGTCCTCATCCTGAATGCGCAGGAACTTTTAGAAATTTTGATGTTTATTTACCAGGCACAGGAACAGATCTTGCTGAATGGAGTATGATAAGGCCAAAACTAGAAGAAATAAATAAAGAAATTTTAGTATTAATAAATAGTTCTAAAAATGTTAGAGAAAGTAAAAATCCTAATATTTTACTTGATTACTTAGACAAGTGTATTGAAATCAAGTGTAAACTTATAAAAGTTCATCCCTTTAGTGATGGTAATGGTCGTGTAATAAGAGGTTTTATTAATAAATTAATCGAAGATGTTAATTTACCTCCAATATATATTAAGGTAAATGAAAGAACTGAATATCATAAAGCTATGAATAAAGCAAATAATGAAAACGATTATACTGATATTAAAAATTTTTATAGATATAAAATATGTGATTCAATAATTGAGCTTGATATAAATAATAAAGTACGTGAAGAAAAAGATATTACAAGAACAAAACAAAAAAGAGATTAAATTTCTCTTTTTTGTTAATATAAATCACAAATATTTTAAAAAAATTTATAAAACAATTGATTTTTTATTAATCTTTTGATAAGATAATAATTGTTATTGCAGATGTGGTTCAATGGTTAGAACATGGCCTTGCCAAGGCTAGGATGCGGGTTCGATTCCCGTCATTTGCTCCATAGTGAAATCTGTTCGAACTATTTAGTTTGAACTTGATATATAGAATCAATCGAAAGATTGATTTTTTTGTGTCTTACAAAGAAATCATCCTAAAGAAAGGATGATGTTTATGATTAATATTATCAAATAAGAAATACCTATTGATAAATCTAATCTCTTAAAAATATAAGATACAAAGGTTGAAATTACATACAACAATATGATAAATTTTAAATATTAAAAGATTAATAAAACTTAAATTATATTTTTTTGGAAACATTGTTTAATTTATTTGCTTTTTTTATTTTCAGTTTGGAACTCGTTTCTATCTAATTTTTTACTAATATTAGGTGATAATAGATATTGTATATATTCTTTAATATCTTTGTCAGTTTCTGTTTTTAATCTTTTTTCTAATTCTTTTTTGGTTCTTTTTGCAACATTACCATCTTTGTCAAGGTAATATTCAATATTCAATTGAGGTATAGTCAACCAATTCGGATAAAATTTAATCATCTCATCAAACGCTTCTTCGAAATCTAAAAAATAATCATTAAAATTATAAATTAACCTAAAATCTCTTAGGTAATTATTGTATTGAATTGTATTCTTTGATATTTCATCATTTAATTTTTGCATGTATAGTTCTGACAATTCTAAACCAGTTATTTTTATAAATAAGATTAGATCTTTTATTGCATTAATTTCTGCAATTTTTTCATCCGAAAATACTCCATAATTACATCGATAATAATTTTCAGCATAATTACCTTGTATATTGTCATTTATATATGTTATTTTTGATTTAGTAGCATCTTTCTTAGCAAGATTATCTTGGGTAGCTATTGTTAATAGGGTTTCTTTTATAACTCTAATTACATCTTTATTTGTTCTTCCTAATTTCATATCATATGTATTTTTAAAATGATTTAATTCATGAAAAATAACGCTCATAAAATTAATTTCTCCAAAATAAATAGCTTTAACTACTCCTTTGTCTATTGTAATTACATTTTCAACAATTATATGATTTATATGATTTTTTATATCAAATTCACCTAAAATATTATTGGATAAATCCCTTATAACACAGGAACACATATCATTACAAAATTCAGTGTTTTCTAAATATAATTTCATAATTTCTTTAATAAACGCAATTACTATGTTTTCAAATTCATTGTATGGTATTGAAGGAATTGAACCTTTAATACAGCTATTTTTAAGAATTAATTGTAATGACTTAAAAGATTTTGATTGAAATATTTTTTGGTTTAAAAGTAAGCCCATCATTATCACCTTTTATATATTTTAACATAAATTCACTATTTTTTCAAAACATAAAGTTAAATTAGTGCGAAATATTATCAATAATTATTAATTATGTGTTCATTCGTATATTGGAAAAAGTTGTAGATATCTACGACACTCGCTCCATTTGAATACAACTTACAGACTTAAAAGTTCGTAAGTTTTTATTTTATATAAAACTTTAAAAGTTCCCCTATCACAGAAAGAAGAACTTTTTATTCATTTAAAATTTTTAGTTATATATTAAAATTTCTATACAATTTAATAGAAATAAGATTATTAATTTATAAATATTTTCAATTATAAATTATAAGTTGTCGCTACTCTTTAAAGAACAATGAATCTATAATAAAATCACCAACACTTTGCCATTCTTTTTGTAATTCAGTAGTACAGTTAAATGTAACAATTACTAATTTATCATTATATGAAAAGAAAATCATATTATTATAAATACTTGTATCTTGTGCATTACTAATTAATTTTATTTTACCAATGTTATGCCCACTTACTTCATATAAATCACTAGTTATTATTTCACTATTATTTTTAAGTAAATTTTCCATAGCTTCTTTATATGACTTTATTTGTGCATTACTCATTTTATCATCTGTTAAACTAACTGCCACATTTATTGTTGTTTCATCATTAGAAAATACAATATTAGGAACATTACCATTATATTTTTTTGTAATAGTTTCATAATCTAATTGTTTAAAACTTTTGGGAATTTTTAAATAAAATTTACTATTATCAAAACTATAATATTCTGTTTCTATTTCAACACCACTTTCAGTTTTAATAGTTAGTATTTCTAATTTTTCTTTTTCTTTTTGTAACTTTTTATCTTCGTTTTTAATAACAAATTGTATTACTAAACAAACTCCTATTATTACTGCACATATTATACCAAAAATAACTGTTATTTTTTGTTTCTTATCTTTCATATTTTTAATCCTTTCTACAAATTACTATTTTATTTTCCATTTCAAATAGATTATATCATTTAATTTGAAAAATTTATATACTTTAATTAAAATTAGCTGAAATTTTATATATAATATTTTTATAATTTAATTATATTTAAGATTTTTATAAATTATTATTTTTTTATTTCTTCTTTATTATACTTATGTATCTAATTCATAATAGTAAATAATATTTTTATCTACATCCAAAAGTGCTAAAGTAAAATTCCAAGAAAACCTATTATTTAAATCAGAACTATCATACCTATCTTTAGATTCACTATGCCTATCTAAAAAATAATAATATCCATTTTTTATATCTGGTATTTCATATCTTTCATAAACATTTTTACACTCATCATCAGTACATTGAATCATTTCCATAGCAGTATTTAACTCATCATTTAATGGCAATTTTTTCCAGTTTTTTGAAAGTTTTTCACTATTTAAATCAAAACACTTCATCATTACAAAATAAGATTTATCGCCAAGAAAACCTCTATGTGTATTAATCTTTTTTTGTAATTCACAATTTAAGCCTTCTAATTCTATTTTTTTTAAAATATTATTTTTTGTTGAAAATCCACATCCAGTAATTCCTACACCAATTACTATAATTAATAAAAACATTAATAATTTTTTCATAACATTAACTCCTAAAAATTTTTTATTTGTTTTTAATCTATATACAATTATATCATAATATAAATAATAAATAAAAATATTTATTTATTACAATTTATGCTATAATTATATATAGAAAGAATTAATATTTTATTATTTAAAAATGGAGGTAATTTATGAAAAAAGTTTATATAATAACCGGAGCAAATGGTTTTTTAGGAAATAATATTATAAGAAAGTTACAACAAAACAAAGATAATGAAATAAGAGCACTTGTTTTAAAAAATTCTTCAATTGAGTCATTAGAAAACTTAAATTGTAAAATTTATTATGGAGATGTAACAAAAAAAGATAGTTTATCTGATGTTTTTGAAAATATTAATGATAAACAAGTTTTTGTAATTCATTGTGCTGCAGTTGTATATATTAAATCTAAATTTAATCCTACTATCTATAATATTAATGTTAATGGTACTAAAAATATTATAGATAAAGTTTTAGAAAAAAATGCTAAACTTATTTATATTAGTAGTGTACATGCTATTTATGAAAAACCTAATAATGAATTAATGACAGAAGAAACTGATTTTGATGAAAACAAAGTAAAAGGATTATATGCAAAAACTAAAGCAGAAACTACGAAATATATTATGGATAAAGTTAAAAATGAAAATTTAAATGCCTGTATTATTATGCCTTCAGGAATTATCGGACCATATGATTTTGGAAATAGTCACTTAACACAATTAATAAAACAAGTTGCAAATAATAAACTTTTTGCTACTGTTAAAGGTGGTTATGACTTCGTAGATGTTAGAGATGTTGCAGATGGTATCATAAGTGCTTGTGAAAAAGATAATAAAAATGAATGTTATATATTATCTAATAAATATATTACAATTAAAGATTTAACTGACTTAATTTGTGATTTACAAAATAAAAAAAGAATAAAACTAGTATTACCTATTTTTTTAGCAAAATTAGTTGCACCTTTTTTTGAATTATATTACAACATAAAAAAAGAAACACCATTATTTACAAAATATTCTTTATATACTCTATCTTCTAATGCTAATTTTAGTAATGCTAAAGCAAAAAAAGAATTAGGTTTTAAAAACAAAGATATTAAAGAAACAATTAAAGATACTTTAATTTGGTTAAAAGAAAAAAATTATATAAAATAACAACTTAATATTATAAAAATATACTTAAAATATTAGTATATTTTTTTTATTTTTACTAAAACTAACAATAGAAAGGAATTGATAATATGGAAAAACCACCAGTAATAATATCTACAAAAGATTTATCTTATATTTGTGACATTTTTAACTGGAACTATACAACATGTAAACTTGCTTATGACATTAGTTTAAAAGTTAATGATCCTGAAATAAAAGATTTTATTTGTGATATTTATAAAATGCATAAAGATATATGTGAAGATTTAATAAGTATGATTTATTTGGAGGAAAATTATGAATAATAAAGTTAATAATCCTGAAGTAAATGTTAGTAAAACTATAAATATGAATGAAAAAAATTATTTAGAAGTTATCCTAGAAAATGAAAAAAATATGTCTAATAATTTAAGTATTGCTATTGATGAAGCAAGTAATGATTTATTATTTGATAAATTTTATGACATTTTTGATGATGTTAAATGTGCTGCAAGAGATGCCTTTAATCTTATGTTTAAAAATGGATGGTACACTTTAGAAAAAGCACAAGATAATAAAAGAAAAGAAGAAAATACTAAATTAAATGATAAACTAAATGAACTTAATACAAAATAAAAATAATAGACTAACCTATTATTTTTTTTATATTTAAACTAGCATTATAAATATCTTTTTTACTAAAAGATGTTTCTTTATTTAATTTATCAACTGCTTCTTTCATTGAAAGATTATTTTTAATAATTATATCAATAAGTAATGCTTCGATAGAATAATTAATTTCTTCTTTCTCTTCTATTTCTTCTTTTTCTATAATAAAAGTATACTCTCCTAATTCACTTTTTGAATTATCTTTTAATTCTTCTAAAACTTTATTTATATTTCCATAATATACTTTTTCATGTAACTTAGTTAAATCAGAACATACACAAATATTAAAATTAACAAGTTCTTCTTTTAAAAATTCCAAAGTATCAATTAACCTTTTAGGAGATTCATAAAAAACAAATACTTTAATTAAACTTTGTTTTATTTCTTTAATAATTCTTTTCTTAGTTTTATTTTCTCTAGGAAAAAAGCCATAAAAACTAAAATTTTTAGTATCAAGACCACTTATAGATAAAGCTGTTGTAACAGCACTTATTCCTCCTACTCCTATTACTTCAATATTATTTTCTCTTGCTTGTTTTACTAAAATATAACCAGGATCTGATATACATGGCATTCCAGCATCTGTTATTAAAGCAATATTTTTATTATTTTTTATTATTTCATCTATTAAATATGGAGATTTTTCTTTTTCATTAAATTTATGATATGAAATAAGTTTATTTTTTATTTTATAAAAATTAAGTAATTTTAAACTATGTCTTGTATCTTCACAAAGGATAATATCTACATTTTCTAAAGTTTCAAGTTGACGCTTTGTTACATCATTTAAATTTCCTATTGGTGTTCCTACGATAAATAATTTTCCCATAAAAACCTCCTTATTTTTTATTTAATACTTCTTTTTTTAATTCATCTAAAATATTTAAAGCCTCAAGTGGTGTTATTTCTAAAGGATTAATTTCAAGTAGTTTTTTTTCTACTTCGCTTTCTTTTTCTTCATTAAAATCAAAAGATAGTGAAGTTTGTTCGTATATTTCTTTTTTACTTTTTTTATTTTCATATAAATCAAGTATTTCACTTGCCCTTGTTATTATTTCTTTAGGAAGATTAACTAAACTAGCAACATGAATACCATAACTTTTATCTACTGCACCAGGTTTTATCTTATGCAAAAATGTAATTGTACCATTTTCTTCTTTAGCAGAAACATGAACGTTTTTCAAATATCTCAAATTTTTTTCTAAACTTGTTAATTCATGATAATGAGTAGAAAAAAGTGTTTTAGCTTTTACTTTATCATGGATATACTCTAATATACTTTGAGCTAAACTCATTCCATCATAAGTTGCTGTTCCACGACCTAATTCATCAAATAAAATTAAACTATTTTTCGTAGCATTACTAACTGCATTATTAGCCTCTTTCATTTCAACCATAAAAGTAGATTCACCACTTACTAAATCATCACTTGCTCCAATACGTGTAAATATTTTATCAAATATAGGAATACTAGCCTCTTTACAAGGAACAAAACTACCAAGTTGAGCCATTATTATAATTATTGCAAGTGTTCTCATATAAGTAGATTTACCACTCATATTAGGCCCTGTTATTAATAAGATATTTGTTTTTTCATCCATCAATATATCATTTGGCACATAATCTTTTTGTGATACTTTTTCAACAACCGGATGCCTTGCATCTTTAATATAAATATTTCTTTCATCTACTAATTTAGGTCTTACATAATTATTTTCTTCTGCCACGACTGCTAAAGAACATAAAACATCTATTTCACTAATTATATTAGATATATTTTGAAGTTTAGGAATATAAGTTCTAACTTTATCTCTTATTTCAATAAATAAATCATATTCCATAGCCATACTTTTTTCTTCAGCATTTAATATTAAATCTTCTTTTTCTTTTAACTCAGGAGTTATATATCTTTCACAATTAGAAAGAGTTTGTTTTCTTGTATAATTATATTCATCTTTTATTAAAGATTTTTGACCGTTTGGAACTTCAATAAAATAACCAAATACTTTATTAAAACCTACTTTTAAATTCTTAATTCCTGTTTTTTCCTTTTCTTTTTGTTCAAGAGCAAGAATAAAATCTTTCCCTCCAGAAGACATACTTTTTAATTCATCAAGATTTTTATTATAACCTTTTTTTATTATATTTCCTTCTTTAATACTAACAGGACTATCTTCATTAATACTAATATCAAGTAAATTATATAAATCTTCTAAAGTTTCAAGCCTTTTATCAAACTTAATTTCATCTAAAATATTTTTAATATGAGGAAGCATTTTAATTGAATTTTTTAATTGAATTAAATCTCTTGCATTTAAATTACCATAACTAATTCTTCCACATAATCTTTCTAAATCATATACATTATTTAAAAGTTCTCTTAATTCTTCTTTTAAAATAAATTCTGTAAGTAAAGTAGATATATAATCATATCTTCTTTCTATTTCATGTTTATCTACTAAAGGATTTTCAATATATGTTTTTAGTGTTCTAGAACCCATCGCAGTTTTTGTTTTATCAAGTAACCAAAGTAAAGAATAAGTTCTTTCTTTTAATCTTAAAGTTTCTACAAGTTCAAGATTTCTTTTAGAATAAATATCTAATTCAAGATATTTATTTTTATCTATTACTTTTACTTTTTGTAAATGACTAAGATTACCCATTTTAGTTTCATTTAAATAATTAAGTAAATGTTTTACGGAATTAACAATTCTTATATCCTTTATATCTTCATATATATATTTATAAGTATCATTTTCTAATAAATTATTACTTATTGTAATTAAAATATTATAATTTTCTCTTAAAGTATTTATTATTTTTCTATCTATTATATCATTTACAATTAATTCTTTTATATCAAGTCTTATTATTTCATTAATAAGTTTATCTATATCATAACTAAATAATTCTGTATAAAAATTTCCTGTTGTTACATCAGTATAACTTATCGCATAACAATGATTATAATCATAAATACTGCCAACATAATTATTAGTTTTTTCATCAACACTACTTGCTTCCATTAAAGTCCCTTTAGTAACAACTTGTATAACACCACGTTCAACCATACCTTTTAGTTTTGGATCTGTTAATTGTTCGCAAATAGCTACTTTATGTCCGTTGTTAACAAGTTTTTCAAGATAAGGTAAATATGAATGAAAAGGAACACCACACATAGGAACTCTTTCTTCTAAGCCACAATTTTTACCTGTTAAAGTTAACTCAAGTTCATGAGATGCTAAAATTGCATCTTCAAAAAACATTTCATAAAAATCTCCAAGTCTAAAAAAGATAATCGCATCTTCATACTTATCTTTTATATCCATATATTGAACCATCATTGGCGATAACTTGCTTTTATCTACTTCATTTCTTTTCATGCACTTCACTCCTAAACTCAATTAATATTATATCAAAAAAACTATTATTTTTCGAGTAAATTTATTAGATTTTAAAGATTTTTATATACCAGTAATAAATATGAATAATAATTATAAACTTAATAAGAAATACTATAACAATTTTTAATGTTTTTTATTACTATTTATTCATATAATTATTTAGGTGAAATAAATGAAAGAAAGATTTATAAAAAAAGCATTAATTTTAGCATTAGGAGGATTTATTACTAAAATTCTTAGTATGGTTATAAGAATTATCACAACACGTGTAATTGGTGTAGATGGTTTAGGTCTTTATATGTTAGTTTTACCAACATTTAATTTATTTATTACAATTGCTACGTTAAGTTTACCTACTGCTATTAGTAAACTTGTCGCAGAAGGAACAAGAAATAATAAAAAATTAGTTTTAGGTTTTCTTCCCATAGCTATTATTTTTAATATATTTTTAATTATTATTATAATTATTTTAGCACCCTTTATAGCTAATAATTTACTCCATAATGAAATACTTTATTATCCAATCATATCTATTGGTATAACACTTCCTTTTATAACAACATCAAGTATTATAAAAGGATACTTCTTTGGTAAAGAAAAAATGTTTCCAAATGTAGTATCCAACATGATAGAACAAATAACAAGAATAATATCCATTATATTTATAATACCCTATTTATTAAAAATAAACATAAGTTATGCCGTATCAGGACTTGTATTTATAAATTGTCTAAGTGAAAGTTTAGGTATTGTAACACTTCTTTTATTTATGCCTAATAAAACAAAAATAAATAAAAATGACATAAAACCTGATTTAAATAATATTAAAGATATATTTTCTATATCTATTCCCACGACAACATCAAGATTAATCTCATCAATTGGTTTATTTTTAGAACCCATTATTATTACATTTGTTTTTCTAAAACTAGGATATCAAACAACTTATATAACTAAAGAATATGGAATAATATCAGGTTATGTTTTACCAATGGTTATGATGCCAAATTTTTTAAGTGGTGCAATATCAAATGCTTTACTTCCTGCTGTTACAAAAAGCTATGCAAACAAAAAATATAAAGAAACAAAAAGAAAACTACTTCTTGCATGTAATTTATCATTAATTATAGGTGCTATTTTCACTATAATATTATTTATATTCCCTAAAGAATGCTTAAAACTATTATTTAATACTACCCTAGGATCAAATTATTTAAAAATAACATCAATTATCTTTTTAATATCTTATATCTTAAACCCTTTATCAATATGCATGCAAGCAATGGATAAATCAAAAGAATTAATGAAAATTAATATAATTGCTGTTATTATAAAAACAAGTTTATTATTTACCTTAACATACCTTAATATAAATATGTGGCCTTTAATAATATCATACGGTATCCAATATATTTATATAACAATTAAAATAATTAATATAATAAGAAAAAACTTATGATAAATCATAAGCTTTTTTCTATAACCCAAGTGTATATGGTGAACTTGAAGTTCCATCTCCTCCGGTGATTTGTGCGGAAGATATTAGATATAGGACTGGCCGAACCGCAAACTGGTAGCTATTGACACTGCTGCCGGTGTGGCTGACACGACCATCCGAACCGGCATAGGACGAAATGTTACTATCGCGGGCAAACTGAGGCAATAACCACACAGTATTACCTTTAAATAACCAGTTATTGTTTTTACATGTAGCACTATCATAATTATATAAGTTTTGTGTACACTCATCACTTGCTGCATATCCATAATCACTGGCATACATTAGTCCTAGTTTCCCTATAAAGCTATTTGGATTTGATCCATTATAATATGTACCTCCGTTTATTTTTCTTTCATATTGGTACATTACATCTTTTTGAATTTCTGAATTATTATACCCACCTAAATAATATTTTGTATTTCCTATCATATTTTGTGCTGTACTATCTAAATTATTTAGATATGTTGTATTAAGTTCTGTATTTAATGTTGCTGGTCTAGCCCAATTATTTGATCTACCTGTATCCCAGTATTTATTTCCTATACTTTCATTTCTTATTAGTTTTATTCTATTTTCTATCTTTCCTGTTCCATCATCTGTTGGGAACACTCCAATTATTCTCCATGTTTCTCCATTAAATGTTACATAGTTTTTTGGATTTGCTCCACGATATCTATATTCTGTTACACTTTCTGTTGCTCCTATTTGAAGTGTTGTATCTTTTGGATGTGTTATGGTATATAATCCACTATCATTTTGATTATTTGTTAATTTTATTAAAGTATCTGCTCCTGTTTCTTGTTCTACTGTACTTACATTAACTTTAAACTTAAAAGTACAACCTGTTAAAGAAATATTAGTTTTACTATCATCTATTTCTTGTTTTACTGTATATTTACTCATATTAATATCACTTTTTAACCATACTCTTAATCTATATGTATGTGTTTGTATTTCATTTGAATTATTATACATAAAACTATTATTATATATTACTTTAGCATTAGCTATTTTTTTACTATTTCCTAAATTACTTATTAATATAGGATTTACTAATGCATTATCATTACCATCAGTTAAATATGCTTTAACATCATTTTCTTCAAAACTATTAGTAGTACTTGTTTTAAGTATAGATATTTCATAATTAATACTTATATCTTTAACTAAATTACTTGCTACATTAAACTCAAAATAATTTTCTTTAATTCCCTCTGTATCACTTTTTGGTTCCATATTAGTTATAGATATTTTATCTTCACTTTCTTTATATGTAAATGATATTACATCTGTTGATACAAAATGTGTTTTTTGTCCTTCTAATTTTATTTTATAATAAGCATAACTTACTAATATAATACAACTTAATAAAGTTATAAATAAAGGTATTAATTTTATAAACAATTCTTTTTTATTAACATTTTTCATAATATATACGCTCCTTTATCTTTCATATTAATTTTAACATATATTTATTATAAAAAAAAGAACTTTTTTAAAATTCTTTCTTACAATATATTTGTAATTTACATTTATTACAACTTGGTTTTTTAGAAGTACAATAATACCTTCCAAATAATACAAATTGTTTATGTAATTTACTCCATATATTCTTATCAAATTTTCTTTTTAATTTTTCTTCTATTTTTATTACATCATCATCTTTTTTAACTAACCCTAATCTTTTACTTACTCTTTCTACATGAGTATCTACTGCGATAGTAGGTTCATTAAACAATTCACTTAAAACAACATTTGTTGTTTTTCTTCCTACCATTGGTAAATTTTCTAAAATCTTTCTATTATTAATTACTTTACCATTATACTTCTCATCTAATATTTTAGCAATGTTTATAACAGCTTCACTTTTTTTATGATAATTTCCAAGTTCTTTTATAATATTTTCTATATCTTTTATATTTGCTTCTTTTAATTTTTTTAAACTATCATATTTATTAAATAATACTTTTGTTACTTTATTTACTCTAGCATCTTTAGTTTGTGCACTTAACATTACTGCTAATAATAATTCATAATCTTTATTATAATTTAATTCACAAACAGGATTAGGTATTATTTCATTTAAATAATTTAAAATTTCTTTTTCTTTATTCATTCTTCATCTAACCAATCATAATCAAATAAATCAATTTTTTCTTCTTTTACTTGTCTTTTTTTAACAACATCACTTGGTTTTTTATATCCTTTTTTATTCCATTCATATAAAATCCTATCAATATATTTTAAATTATTAACCCCATTTAAAATAGCTTCTTTTAATGCTTCTTTTATTAAGTCTTCACTTATATTAGAATCTAACCAACCTTTTATTGTTTCATATTCAATAGGACTTAAACATCTACCAAATTCTTTTTCTATAACATCATATATATTAGAATTATCTTTATTAACAATTTCATTTTCACTGTCATTTAATGTCATAACAATTATTTTATCATATAAACTACTTATATCTAAATATTCTCTTATCATCCCTGTTTCTTTTTTATCTGTTACCATAGTTATAATACTTTTAGAAGTTAAACTATCTATAAGTTCCATTATTTCTGGTATACTAAGTGCTGTACTAATAGAAAACTTATTTATATCAAATAATACTTTGTCATTAAATGTAATTAGATAAGATAAAAATATTAATTCTTTTTCACTTATATTAAGTTTTTTATAAGTTTTTAACAAATAAGAAGGTATTACTATATTATTTGTTTTCATTATATCTAATATATTTTTTGTTTTCAAAAAACATCACTTCCTAACAATTGTTTTTTATTATAACACTATTTATAGTTATTTAATATATATTTTTCTATTTCTTCTTTATTATTTTTAACATTTTTAAGTAATATATTTTTTTCTAAATCATTATATATATCTTTTAAGAAACAACCTGGTTTTTTATTTAATAAATTACATATATCTTCTGTTGTTATATTTATTTCATTTTTATCTTTAATAACTAATTTTTCATATTTATTACTATATTTTTTCTTAGATAATTTTTTTAAATCACATACAATATTAATTTCATATAAACCTGTTTTATATAAAACAAATATATCATTTAAATCTTCTTTTAAAAGTTTATTTATATTATTAATAAGATCTTTTTCTTTTTTAGTAAATGGATAATTATCATTTATTGTAATTGTACTCCACATACCTATTAAATCTTTTGTTCTTAAAACATTATCTATATTAGTTAATTCTAAAACATCAAGTAAATCAAGTTCTTTTAAAAGTTTTACACCATAAGCTTTATTATCACTTGTAAATATTTTAGTTAATTCTTCTTTTTTTCTTTCATAAGATAAATCTTTAAGTAAATCTTTATTTTCTTTAATAGCTTTTTTTAAAGAATCTTCTATTTTAAAGTTTAAACAACTAGCAAATCTTATAGCTCTAAGTATTCTTAATGAATCTTGTTTTATTTTAAAGGAAGCATCCCCGATTGTTCTTATTATTTTTTTATTTAAATCTTTTTTACCATTTAATAAATCAATTATTTTTCCATCTTTATCCATGCATATAGAATTAACTGTAAAGTCCCTTCTTGTTATATCTTCTTCTAAAGTATCGACATACTCTATTATGGGTTTTCTATTATTTATATAATCTATGTCTTTTCTAAAGGTTGTTATTTCAAATAAATAATCTTTTGTTTCTAATAAAATATTTCCATATTCTAAAGATGTTATTTTATAATCTTTAAATATTTCCATTAAATCTTTTACTCTAGCATTAGTACATATATCAACATCAATTGATTTTATTTTTCTTAAATAATCTCTAACATAACCACCTACTACATAAGCTTTAAAACCTTTATTAGTTATCATTTCTAATATTTCTTTTATTTTATCATTCATAAGTGTACTTCCCTTCATACTAATTATAACAAAAAATATAAAATAAAAAAAGAAGAAAAAGAAAAAAGCCCTAAGGCTTCTTATTAGTTTACTGATTCTTTTAATGCTGCCCCAGCTTTAAATGTAACAGCGTTTCTTGCAGCGATATTAACTACAGCGCCAGTTTGAGGATTACGTCCTGTTCTAGCAGCTCTTTTTGAAACAGCGAATGTTCCAAATCCAACTAGTGGTACTTTATCTCCTTTTGCAAGTGCTCCAGTTATTACTTCAAATGTTGCATCAACTGCACGTGCAGCATCTGCTTTTGTAAGTCCAGCTTTTGTAGCTACTGCTTCAACTAATTCTACTTTTTTCATTTAAATTTACCTCCCTATAAATTTATAAGCAATTTATTCTCATACGATGCTTACATATATAAAGTAACATAGTTAGCTTGTAAAATCAAGAAATTTGACTATTTTTTATAAATTTTTCACATTTTTTACAAAATTTGTTTTATATGTTTGATAAAAATAAAATAATATGATATTATTTTATTGAATAGGAAGGTATGAATATGGAAAAAGAAAATGTTGAAAAACAAAAAACTATACTTATAATAATTATCGCAATATTATTATCAATACTTATAATAGGAATTAGTTATGCCTTTTTTACAGCATCACTTAAAAGTAATAGTGAAAATAAAATAACTACTGGTGTTATTAATTTTTCATACACGGAAAACGAGAATGTTATTAATTTAGAAAATGTTTCAAATATGACAGATGAAGCTGGAAAAACAAATGAAAATTATTTTGGATTTAATTTAAGTGTTACTGCAACAGGTACAATAAAGTTATATTATTATATTTACTTTACTGTAGATCCTACTAGTACATTAGGTAAAGATGCTGTTAAAGTAAACTTAACACAAGCAGAAAGTGATTCATCTACTATTGCAAGTGAAACTGAAATAGTAAATCCAACTTACATTAGTGATTTAACATCTTTTAATTTAGAAACATTCAAATATGATGCTACTTCAAATGACTATTTACTTTATTTAGATAATTTTGAATTTGCAAATAGCTCTACTGCTAAAAAAAGATATTATAGATTTAGAATGTGGTATTCACCAAAAGATACAAGTAATGTTAATATAACTGAAACAGAAGATGGAAACCATCAAGCAGTAATTTCAGGTGGAAACTTAAAATTAAAAGTTAATATCTATAGTAGTCAAAGTGAATTAAAAATGATTACAAAGTCATAGAAATATGGCTTTTTTCTTTTAATGATTATTGACTTATTAATATTAACATAATATAATTTGATTAATGGAGTGGAAGTATGTTAGAAAATATAATTAGTGCAATTGGACAAAGTTATGAAACTAGTAGAACTATCTATAATATATTTGGTAGTGTATTAGGAATAATGACAATGTATAAAACAGTTTATTTCTTAATAGGTCTTTTTTTTACAAGAAAGTTTAAACCTGCTAAAAATAAACATAAATATGGAATATTAATAGCAGCAAGAAATGAAGAAACTGTTATAGGTAATTTATTAGATAGTATTAATAAGCAAGATTACCCTAAAGAATTAATTGATGTTTTTGTTGTAGCAGATAACTGTAATGATAATACAGCAAAAATTGCAAGAAGTTATGGTGCAAAATGTTATGAAAGATTTGATAACGAACATAAAACAAAAGGATTTGCCCTACAATTTTTATTTGAAAATATAAAAAAAGATTATGGGATAGAAAATTATGAAGGTTACTTTATATTTGATGCTGATAACTTATTAAATAAAAATTATATTACTAAAATGAATGATGCTTTTGATAGTGGCGAAAAAATAATTACTTCATATAGAAATACAAAAAACTTCGATGAAAACTGGATAGCGTCAACATATGCAATACACTGGTTAAGAAGTATTCGTGCTAATCATAGAGCACGTAGTGTTTTACATCTTGCTACAAATATTCAAGGAACAGGTTTTTTATTTGCTAATGAAGTAGTTAGAAATGGTTGGAAATATACAGGATTAACAGAAGATAGAGCATTAACTGCTGATGCTGTTAGTCGTGGGTATGAAATAACTTATCAAGATGAAGCAGAATTTTTTGATGAACAACCAATTAGTTTAAAAGTTGCTTTAAGACAAAGACTACGTTGGAGTAAAGGTCACTTAATGGCGTTTTGTGAATCTGGCCCTCAACTATTTGTTAATATTTTCTTTGGTAAATTATTTATAAAAGATAACTGGGGAAAAGTTGAAAAAGAAAGAAACTTTTTTGGAAAAATAGTTGAATCAATTAGACATAGATTTGCGTCTTATGATACTTTAATGCAACTTACTCCCCTAGTTGTTATTAACTTAATTAGATGGTTAATTGTCAGTGTATTTATTTATGCATGTTACTCATATTTAAATGGAATTAATAACCTATATATCTTTGGAGGAAGTACATTTGTTGCAAAACTATTATCAATGTTATTTAATAAGCCTTATATAAATGTTGAGCCTGGTGTAAAAGCATTCTTTATATCAATGTTAATGGCAATTTGGTTAAGGTTATTATACCGAATTGGTAGATACTTTATTAATATGTGGGTAGCTGTTTATGTCTTTATTATAGAAAGAAAAAGAATTAAAAAGATCCCATTTAAAAAGAAAGTTTTATATACATTAACATGGCCTACTTTTGATATTATAGGAAGATATACAATTTATTTAGCTTTATTTGTTAAAGTAACTTGGAAACCAATTCCACATGTTAGTAAAGTTACTATTGATGAAGTTGATACATCAAAAAAAGAATGATTTTTTCATTCTTTTTATATTACTATTGCTATTAAATTGTTTGAACCTTTATTTACAACCTTAGACATTGTTTGCTGAATTTTATATCTAATATTTTCAGGCATCATTGCTATTTTTGATTGAATACCCTCTTGAACGATAGCATCTAAACTTCTACCAAATATTTCACTGTTCCAAATATTTTTAGGATCTGTTTCACTACCTTTCATTAGATAATCTATTAGCTCTTTACTTTGCATTTCGCTACCTATAATTGGTTCAAATGTACTTTCTACATCTACCCTAATCATATGAATTGATGGTGCAGTTGCTTTAAGTTTAATTCCATATCTACTTCCTTGTTTTGTAATTTCAGGAGTATCAAGTTTCATATCACTAAGGGTTGGATTAGCTACTCCATATCCTGTTGTTTTTACCATTTTAAGTGCTGTTTTTATTTGTTCATACTCTTCTTTAGACTCTTTATAATCTTGAAACATCGCAAGTAAGTCAGCTTTTGTTGTTATATCTTGTCCCATCATTTCATTTAAAACATTTGTAAACAATTCATCACTTGCTTCAAGTTTTACAATAACTGTTCCTGTTGATGGTTCAACTTTTGACATATATGCATTTGAAATAAATTCATTATCTTTAAAATGTCCTGTTATACTTTCAACATCACGAAGTTTATCAACTTCAACAACACTTTCTTTTATTGATTCAATATAAGCTTTTTTAACATAATGTTCTTTTTTTAATATTCCTATCCAACTTGGAAGTTCAACTTTAACTTCACACACAGGAAATTCATATAAAGCTTCCCTTAAAATATCAAATGTATCTTTCTCATTCATATTTAATACGTCCATTGGTAATACTGGTACATTGTAACTTTCTTTTAAAGATTCTGCAAGAGATCTTACTTCATTACTATTTGGTGTAGTTGAATTAAGAACAATTATAAATGGTTTATTTATACTTTTTAATTCTTGAACGACTTTTTCTTCTGCTTTTACATAATCATTTCTATTAAATTCTCCAATTGAACCATCTGTTGTAACAATAATTCCTATTGTAGAATGATCTTTTATAACCTTTTCTGTTCCTATTTCAGCAGCTTCCACGAAAGGTATTTCATCAGTATACCATGGTGTTTTAACCATTCTTGGACCATTTTCATCTTCATATCCTTTAGCATTATCGATAACATAACCTACACAGTCAACAAGTCGCATGTTACATTCAAGATCATCTATTTTTACCTTAGCAACATTATTTGGAACAAATTTAGGTTCAATTGTCATAATAGTTTTACCACCAGATGATTGTGGTGTTTCATCAAGGGCTCTTTTCTTTTCAAATTCATCACTAATATTAGGAATTATTAAATTTTCTAATACTTTCTTAATAAAAGTTGATTTACCTGTTCTTACTGCTCCAACAACACCTAAATAAATATCTCCGCCCGTTCTTAAAGCAATATTTTTTATTATTTCTTGTTTATCCATATTATTATTTCACTCACTTTCCTTTTTCTTTCATTTAAATTTATGAGAAAAAACAATATATATGAAAAAAAGTTCAAATTTTGAACTTTTTTATCAATTTAATATAAACCTATCTTGCTTTACTACCTTGAATTATACAAGTGTCAAATATTTCATTAATTCTATCACCTTTTACTTGAACACAAACTTCATCAGCCTTATTTATTTCTTCAAAAGTCAATAAACCATGTTGTCTTAATTCACTATCAGAATTAAAAATCGTTTTTAAAGCATCTTTAGCTGTAATTATTTTATTATTTTTAATATCATAAAAATAATTATAATGTTTTAAATAATTAGTTTCATATGCAATAACACTATTTTTATTAGTTTCCCATGCTTCTGTTTCAATATCTATTATGACTATATCTTTTTCTGTAACTGATGCTATTCTTACATTAATTAAATCATTTGTTTTACCTATTTCTTGTATAACATCTTTTTTTATAGTTTCATTTAACTCATCTGTTACACTAGTGCCGTTAACTAATTTAGGAATATTAATAACTACATTACCATTTGTTACAACTTCTTTATCGTAAACAAATTCAATATTCTTATTGTCATCAACAATCCCATTATCCTTATTATCATATGCTTTCCATAAACAAAATCCTAAAATAGATAATGCTAAACCAAGAACCACCCCAATTAAAACTCTTTTCATATAAACATTCATTCCCTTCTTATATAGTTAATTATATCACGAAGTTTATATATTTAAAAATAACAATTTTATATTTTTATGCCAAAAAGAAATTTACATATATTAAAAACCCTAATACCATAATACTTATTACTATACCATTAATTCTTAAGTTTACATTTTCTCTATATTTAAGTCCTACAACCATAGATGAAAGTATTCCTCCAACTAATCCTCCAATATGAGCAAAATTATCAATTCCAGTTGATGCAAACCCAATTACAAGATTTATTATAATAATTGGTAACATTTGTCTAATTACAGTATTACCTAAATATACTCTATAATTATATCCAAAATATAACATTGCTCCAAATAATCCAAAAATAGCACCACTTGCCCCAATACTAGGAATATTACCATTAAACATAATTGATAATAAACTAGATATTACAATACTGAAAAAATAAATAAATAAGTATTTTGCTTTACCATAAAAACTTTCAACTTGACTACCTATTATATATAAGGCATACATATTAAATAAAATATGGAATATCTCTACATGAACAAAAGCACCAGAAAAAATACGGTATATATCGCCATGAACAATACTTGGTCCATGTGTAGAAAATAAATTTATAAGTAAATCTGTTTTATCAAATAATACACCATATAAAAATACTAAAACATTTATAGCTATTAAAATATATGTTACATAAGGTGTTTTTTGTTTAAAAATACTTTCAGCTTTTTCACTTTCTTCTTGATTTTTTTTAGCTATGTCAGATGTTATTTTCATAAATAATTCCATCCCATCTTCATTAAAAACCAATTTGTTTTTTATATCTGTAAAATAATTCTTAAATACTTCATATTTACTAATATCTTTTTCATTAGTTAGATTAACACATGTAATTGTATTATTTTTATTAGTATCTAAATTAACATTATCTCCTAAATCAACATAAATACTTAAAACATTCATATTTAAATTTAGAGTTTTCTTTTTAATATTACTAACTATTTTTTGTGTTTTAAATAAATCAAAATCTAATTGTTCGTTATTATGAATGTAATTTGACACAATACGAACTATTTTATAATCATTGTCCATATTTTCAAGCCAAATTTCTTCTTGCGCACCATGAAGAACAACAGGATTATAATTTTTTTCTGTTATAAAATAATGAAGTAATTTCATAACCATTTCATCTTTTGTGTTTATATCAAGTGTCATATTTTCACCACCTTATTTAACTATTATACTATAAATTTATTTTTTTTCATTATATTTTTCTAAAAATTCGTTTTTATATTCTAAAAATCTATCTTCTTTAATTGCCAACCTTATTTCTTCCATCATTTTTGTTAAAAACCTTATGTTGTGGATAGATAAAAGTCTTTGACCAAAAGTTTCATCAACAGTAATTAAATGTCTTATATAAGCTTTAGTATAGTTTTTGCAAGCATAACAATCACATGATGTTTCAATTGGGGTAAAATCTTCTTTAAATTTAGCATTTTTTAAATTAATTTTACCAGTTCTTGTAAAAGCATTGGCGTGTCTTGCTATTCTGGTAGGTAAAACACAATCAAATAAGTCAACACCACGCATAACTCCTTCGAGTAAATCAACTGGTTCTCCTACTCCCATTAAATATCTAAGTTTATTTTCAGGTAAATAATTTATACAATTATCTATCATTTCATACATTGTTTTTTTATCTTCGCCAACACTTGTACCACCAATTGAATAACCATCAAAATCCATTTCTACAGTTTTTTCAGCACTGTATTTTCTTAAATCTTTAAATTCTCCACCTTGAACAATTCCAAATAGCATTTGATCAGGATTACTATGTTTTTCTTTTCCTCTTTTTGCCCATCTAATAGTTCTTTCAACACTTTGTTTCATATAATCATATGTACAAGGATAATATGGACATTCGTCAAACGACATAATTATATCTGCTCCAAGTTTATTTTGTATTTCAATACTTTTTTCAGGAGTTAAAAATAATTTGCTTCCATCAATATGACTTTTAAAAGTTACTCCTTCTTCTTTTATATCTTTTGGTTTAGCTAAACTAAATACTTGAAAGCCACCTGAATCTGTAAGCATTGGTCTATTGTAATTCATAAATTTATGAAGACCACCTGCTTTATGTACAATATCCTCACCTGGTTTTAACCATAAATGATATGTATTAGCAAGAACTATTCCCGTATTACAATCATATAACTCTTCAGGGGATAATGTTTTCACTGTTGCTCTTGTTCCAACAGGCATAAACATTGGTGTTTCAAACTCTCCATATTTACTTTTTATTATTCCGTATCTTGCATCATTATTTTTATGTAATAAATTAAATTCCATTTTGCTCATTATTAAAATCTCCTATCATCATTGAATCTCCAAAAGAGAAAAATCTATATTTCCTATTTACTGCTTCTTTATAAGCATTAAGTATTATTTCACGACTTGCAAAAGCACTTACAAGCATTACTAAAGTTGACTTTGGTAAATGAAAATTAGTAATTTGAACATCAACTGCTTTAAATTTGTATCCTGGGTATATAAATATATCTGTATTACCAAAACATTTTTTAAATGTGTTATATTTAGTCATAACCGTTTCAAGAGTTCTTGTTGATGTTGTACCTACACTTATTATTCTTTTACCATTTTTCTTTGTTTCATTTAAAATATTAGCTACTTCTTCGCTCATTTCATAATATTCACTATGCATATGATGTTCTTTTATATTTGTAACACTAACAGGTCTAAATGTTCCAAGCCCAACATGAAGTGTTATAAAGACAACATTAACATGTTTTTTTCGTATTTCGTCAAGTAATTCTTTTGTAAAATGAAGTCCTGCCGTTGGCGCAGCAGCACTACCTAAGTTTTTGGCATAAACAGTTTGATATCTGTTTTGATCTTTTAATTCTTCATGAATATAAGGTGGAAGGGGCATTGTTCCAAGTTTGTCTAATAATTCAACAAGTATTCCTTCATAAATAAGTTTAAAATGCCTTATTCCCTCATCAAATACACCAACACACTTAGCTTTTAATAAACCATTTCCAAATGATACAATCGTACCTTCTTTTATTCTTTTCGCAGGTTTTGTTAAACATTCCCATGTATCATTTCCTAAATCTTTTAAAAGTAGAACTTCAATAACAGCTTTGGTAGTTTCTTTTTCTCCAATTAATCTTGCGGGTAATACCTTTGTATCATTTAAAACAAGTGTATCTCCAGCATTAAAATATGAAACAATATTTTTAAAAGTTTCATGTTTTATTTTTCCTGTATTTTTATCAACAATCATTAAACGAGATGATGATCTATTTTTTAAAGGAGTCTGTGCAATTAACTCTTCTGGTAAATCATAATTAAATTCTTCTATATCCATATTACTTAAAAAAACTACTAAAAGTAGTCTCCTTTCCTTAACAACTTTCTGTGACAAATTATATCATATTTTATTTATATCTTCAAGAAAATTTAAAACATTCCAAATAAAAGATTAGAGCAAACCCTCTAATCAACTTTTTTAACTGCCATTTATATATAGGCTGGCTTCACCTGCTTTTTTGTTATTACTTATTATTTAACAATAACTAATTTCTACCAAAATAATTATATGCCTTTTCGGTAGCAATTCTACCTCTATTAGTTCTTTTTAAAAGACCTATTTGAATCAAATATGGTTCATTCATATCTTCAATTGTACTTGTTTCTTCTCCTAAAGATGTAGCAAGTGTTTCAATACCAACTGGTCCACCATTAAACTTATCTATAATAGTTAAAATAAGTTCTTTATCTGTTTCATCAAGGCCAATTTTATCTATTTTTAAACGATCTAATGCTTTATTTGTTATATCAATATCTATATGATCTTTATTTTCCACTAAAGCAAAATCTCTTACTCTTCTAAATAATTTATTAGCAATTCTTGGAGTACCACGACTTCTTCTTGCTATTTCAACTGCTGCATCATCATCTATTTCAAAATTAAGCACATTACTTGTTCTTTTGACAATTAATGTTAATTCTTCTTCCGTATAATATTGAAGTTTATTTACAATTCCAAATCTATCCCTTAAAGGATTAGTTATATCACCTGCTCTTGTTGTTGCTCCAACTAAAGTAAATGGTGGTAAATCTATTTTAATATTTCTTGTTTGTCCTTCACTTCCTATTACAATATCTAATGTAAAATCTTCCATTGCAGGATAAAGAATTTCCTCAATAAATCTTGGCATACGGTGTATTTCATCAATAAATAAAACATCGCCTGGTTCTAAGCTTGATAAAATAGCAGCTAAATCTCCACTTTTTTCGATTGATGGCCCACTTGCTGTTTTTATATTAACACCAAGTTCATTAGCAATTATATAAGCCATTGTTGTTTTTCCAAGTCCAGGAGGACCATATAATAAAACATGATCCAAACTTTCGCCACGCATCTTAGCAGCCTCAATAAATATTTTCATATTCTCTTTTACTTCTGTTTGTCCAATATATTCATCTATTTTAGATGGTCTTATATTTTTTATATCAACTTCTTTTTCTTCAATCATCTCATTCATAAGAAATCCCCCTATTTAAGTAATAATTTTAACGCTTCTTTTACTTGAAGTTCAATTGGTAATGTACTATCAACCTTATTTATAATGTTTTTATAATCTTTATCCTTATAACCAAGGCCTTTTAATACTTCTTGTAATTCTTCATAATTACTATCTTGAACTTCTATTCCATCAATCTTAATCTTACCTTTTAAATCAAGAATTATTTGTCTAGCAGCTTTTTCTCCTATTTTAGGAAATTTTTTCAAGTATAATATATTTTCCCTTTCAATTGCATCAACTATTCCATTTATACTACCAGTTGCTAAAATAGGAAGCGCCATTTTAGGCCCTATTCCTTTTACACTAATAAGTTTTAAAAACAAATCCTTTTCTTCAAGAGTCTTAAATCCATATAAACTATTTTCATCTTCTCTTATTTGTTGATAAATAAAAACCTTATATTCTTTATTTAATTCAAATGAATAAGGATTAGCAACATTTATCAAATATCCTATATTATCCTTATCTAATACAATATAACTTCCATATTGTTCTACTACTGTTCCTTTTATATAAAAATACATACATTTCAACTCCTAACTTAATTATATAACATTTATTATTTTTAATCTATAGCTAAGTTTTCCTTACAACTCAATACTATCACACTAAACAAATGTTTGTCAATAAAATTATAAAAAAATTGTTACTATTATAATAACAATCTTTTAAACTTTATTTAGCAAATGGATCAGTTATATTTTCATTTGTTATAACAAAACCGTTTACATTTCTACCTAAATGTTTAACATTATTATTTTCATCCTTAAACATTATTTCTGTAGAAATACTTGTATAACCTCCTACTTGATACATAAGAGTTTTAACATTTGATGCTACTTTTGTCATATTAATACTTGTTACAAGTTTCATTTCACCATCAACTATTTCACCATAAGCAAATTGTTTATTTGATGAAGAATAGTAAAGATTACCCTTATCATCTAATACTGCAAATGTATAATAAGCTGTACCTACTTTTACAGAAACTTCAACAGGCGTACCTTCAATACCTATAACTGGTATTTCATTATTGTCGTATCCTAAATATACTTTTTTATCCTTTATGTATAATTTATTTGTTTCATTTGAAATAGAAATAGCATTACTATAATTTGTTTTTACATTAATAACATTTCCATTTGAATCCTTTTCTTCTTTACTATCAAGTAAAACACCAACAACACCATCATTTGGATAATAAGATAATTTTACTTCCTCTTTTGTATTATTATCTTTATTAGGTTTATTATCCTCTTTTTTGTTTAATAATTCATATCCTAAAAATACTAAACAACATAAAATAATTCCAATCAAAATCCCCACAATAGTTTTTTTCATAAAAATTCCTCCTAATTAAATAATATTAACTTTATAAGTTTATTATATAATATAACCACACCATATCAATAATTTTATTACCATTTTTTAACAATAGTCATATTTTTACATTTTTTATTATTTTATATATTCTTAAAGAATCTTTTATACATCTATAATGTGATGTTTCATTTTTCTTTGTTTCATATATCGTAGTAATAGGTATTTCTTTTATACTAATATCGTTCTTTAAAAAATATAATAAAATATTTATCTCATATTCATATCTACTTCCTTCAAGATTAATAATATCTTTTATATATCTATATGGAATTAATCTTAATCCTGATTGTGTATCTTTTATATATTTTTTAGTTTTATTGTACACAATTAAAGATGTTATTCTATTACCAAATCTAGAACTAAAAGGAACATGTTTTAAATTAAAATCTCTTGTTCCTATTATTAATGATAAGCCGTCATCTAATAAAGAAAGTTTTATTATATCATCACTACTATGTTGTCCATCAGCATCAGCAAAAATAACACTTTCATCTTTAAAATTATTTAAAACATAATTAAGTCCTGTTTTCATAGCAATTCCTTTTCCTAAATTAATATCATGTTTAAGAATTATAACATCATCTTTAATTTTATTAAAAACATCATCGCTACTACTTCCATCATTAACTACAATTAATTTTAAATTTTTTTCTTTTTTTAAAGAACTTACTAAATTTTCTAATCTATAATCTGGTTCGTATGCTGGGATTACCACGACCATAAAACCACCTACCCTATAATATTTCTTATTTCTTCAACTTCTTTTTTAGAATCTATTTTTTCTAATATTTTTTCTATTTTTTTATCTTTCTCATACATATGTAAAATATCTTCATAATGTAACAATTTTTCTTCAATAACTTTTAATTGTTTATGAATACCATTTCTTGAAACATGTAAGTTTTCTTTTATTTCTCCAAGTGATAAGTTATCAAAATAATAAGAAGAAAAATATTTTTGTTGTTTTTCTGTTAATAATTTACCATAATAATCAAATAAAATTGTTAAATAAACTTCTTTTTCCATATTACATCATATCCTTAAATAATCCATATATATATTTTTCTATATCAAATGTTATTAAATCTTCTTCTTTTTCTCCAAGTCCTACATATTTAACAGGTAATCCTACTTCTTGTTTTATTGCAAGAACTATTCCTCCTTTAGCAGTTCCATCTAATTTGGTTAACACTATTCCTGTTATTTTAATAAGTTTACTAAATTCTTTAGCTTGACTAATACCATTTTGTCCTGTTGTTGCATCAATTACTAAAAGTGTTTCATGTGGAGCATCACTAATAAATGAAGAAATGACTCTGTTAATTTTTTCTAATTCATTCATTAAGTTAACCTTATTTTGAAGTCGACCTGCAGTATCTATAAAAACAACATCAACATCTTCATCAATAGCCATTTTTAAACCATCATAAACAACACTTGCAGGATCACTATTTTCTTTACCATAAAATTTACTACCTATTTTATCTGCCCATAACTTTAATTGCTCGTAAGCACCTGCTCTAAAGGTATCACCTGCGATTAAAAGTGTTTTTTTACCTTCCTTATTTAATTTAGAAGCAAGTTTAGCAATCGTAGTAGTTTTACCTACACCATTTACTCCTACAAAAAGAATAACTGTAGGTTTTTTACTAGCATAATTTATTTTACTTGATATAACTTCACCATTAACATAAATAATAAATAATTCATCAACAATTATCTCTTTTAAATAAGAAGTAGATGTAATATTTTCATGTTTAATTCTTTGTCTTAATCTATCCATAAATTCCATAACTGTATTAACCCCAATATCAGCCATGATAAGTATTTCTTCTAGTTCATCTAAATATTCTTCAGTTACTTTACTATATTTATTTGTTAAATTAACTAATTTAGACACAAAATTTTCTCTTGACTTAGTTAATCCTTGATTATATATTTTTATTTCATTTGAAGAAACATCATTTATTTCTTCTTTTTCATTCTTTCTAAATGTATTTTTTATTTTGTCAAATATTCCCATATAAACTCATCCTTTCATATATAAGTATATCATAGATTTAAAAAAGAAAAAATTATATTTTATAAATTACCTTTATAAAAATATAATTTCATAGCATTAGAAGAATAACTTGGTTTAGAAACATCTATATCTAGTGTTTTTCCAACATAATATATTAAAAGTTGTGAAGCAATTAATAAATCATATTCACATAAAATATCATTATAATCACTTTCAATTAATAAATTATTACCATCTTTTAGATAATTAATTAGTTCCTTTTCATAAGTAGAAGTTTTGCTACTTTTTAAATATATACTATTTTTATTATTTAAGTTTTCATAATTAACAAATCTTCCATGTGAAAAATTTTTCTTTTCATGAATTAAAACATTAACTATACCTGATTCGATAAACTTACTTTCCATATCATAACTTGAGCTTTTAGTATAATCTCCTGTAAATATGTTTACGATATTTCCTTTTTTAAACATATTTTTTATTTCTTCTTTTTTAAATTCATTCTCAAAGTAGTTACTCCACTTAAATAATGATTTTTTTAAAAATTCTTCAATATCAATATTATTATTTACTTTTTCTAAATAATATTTCAAAAATATACTAGCAGGTGATAAAGCACCTTCAAAAGATAAAAAGCCTCTTTCTCTTCCTTTGTTAGATGGTGTTTTATAAGATATTATATTATTCTTAGAAACTTTTGTTTTTAAAACAATATTTTTCTTTTCTCCTTTAGTTATAATATATTTATTTACATTTAAAAATTCTTCAGTTCCATATATTAAATCATTTGTTGTTCCAGAATAAGAAAATAAAAATACTTTATCTATGTTTTTATTATTTCTAAAACATATCTCTCTTGGTAATAAAAAGTATGTATTACTTCCATATAATTTATTTATAACAATAGAAGAAAAAACACTTGGAGAAAAAGAACCACCTGTCCCTGTAAAAATATAATTTTCATCACTATTAAAATTAATTTTATTTAACTCATCAAAAGCATTGCTTTTTAAAGCATTAATTACTCTTTTTTCCAAATTATTAATATTTATATTACATCTTTTCACTTTTTTCCTTACAACAAGCACAAATGAAATACATGAACAGTCATTCTTCTTTTTAATTTTATATAAACTATTAAGATGTGCCCTTGCTCCAAATTTAGTAACAACCTTAGATGTTATCTTAGAAGAATCATCATACCATTTTTCAAATAAGTTATCATTAAATTCTAGTTTGTTTTTTATATAACTTCTTATAATACTAGCGAAAAAAGCATCTCCTGATCCAGTTGCATCAACTTCATTACCGATGTTTTTTAAGGTGTAATTATATTCTTTGTTATTATATATAAAGCTTACTCCTTTTTTACCTTTTGTTATCGTTATTAATTTAGAATCAAATAAATTACATAATTCAATATCACTTGTTAAATTAAATCTTTTCTTTAAATAATTAATTACTCTTTCATTAAAATTAATTATAGTAAACTCGTTTTTTATTTTTTTTATAATTTTCTCATTACTAATATTCTCAAATTCAAAATATTGTCCCAAATCAAGAAATTTTATATTGTTTGTATTCTTAATAATTATCATATTTTTATCATTTAAATTATCAAAGACAAGTAAATCATCTTCTTTTATATTATCTAATATATTTTTAGTATCTATTAAGGAATTATCATACCATCTTTTATTATTACAAAAAGGACATCTTTTTTTAGAGGTAAATACTTTTTTATTATCTTCATCATTGTAAGAAACATGAAAACATCTCGTATTTACATTATCTAAAGTTACAACATTATCAATATTAACCTTTAAATCCTCTAAACTCTTTTTACAAACATATCCCATATCATCATTACCACAAACTCCAAATACTGCAGTGCTTATATTATATTTAGCTAAATTTGCTATAATATTATGGCTTGTCATTCCTCCAGATACACCAACCAATTTATTATTTTTATAATAGTAATCTAATACTAAATCTCCTATACTTACTACTCTCATACTATTTCTCCTTTACTTTCTTTTCCAACCATTCGTATATATATTGGTCTTTAAAAGCATGGGATGTTAAAAAATGATTATCGTTATTTATTATTTTTAATTCAACATCTTTTGCATTACCATCTTTTAATTTTTCGTATGTTTTTATACTCACATTAACATCAACAACATCATCTTTATCACCATGATACATTAATATTTTTTTATTCTTTATTTTTTCTATATTTTGTTTTATTGGAAGCATAATTCCACCTGCTACTGAAATAATTCCTTTAAATAAATCAGGCCTTTGAATAAGATAATTCCATGCACCATAGGCTCCCATACTAGAACCCGCAAGAAAAATATTTTCCTTATCATACTTGTTTTTCTTATATTCTATATTAATAATTTTTTCTACATCTCTTAAGTGATATTCCCAAAAATTATTTTCTAAACATTGAGGAGCAATTACAATAAAAGGTATATCAATATTTTTCAAATATTTAGGAAGTGAATACTTTTCAATATCACTTATATTTGTACCTCTTTCACCTATTCCATGTAGAAAAAGTATTACCGGTAAATTTTTTTTAAATTTATCTGGTTTATAAAGATAGTAATTTAAATAATTATTTTTATCAATCTTTATTACTTTACTTTCTTTTTGCATATTTTATTTTCCTCTCCAATTACATTTAACTATTGCTTTTTTATTTCAAATAAATAAAAGAACACATTAATCTAAATCAAGATTTATAAATCCCAAAATATATTTGTGTCCTTTTAAAATTAAATTGTTTAATAAATATTTCATACTAATCATCCTTTACACTTGATTTATAATTTAATTATAACAAGTATAAAGGAAATATTTTGTCTTTACTATTTAATGTTTTCTATTCTTTCTATTTCGAAATGTCTTATATCCTTTCTTAATTCACAATAAGCTGTTACATAATTTATATCTTTATAATTAAAAAGTTGAAGTGGATGAATAGTTCTTTTACTTATCGTACCATCAATATTTCTATATTCTATATTAATTGATTCTTGTTTTTTTATAGAGGATTTTACTATATTAAAGATTTCATTATTATCAAGAGATTTTATATCTATGATAAACTTACTTTTTTCTTCTGCGATAGAATACATGTTTTTTACTTTTTCTAATAAATCTTTATAAGATTTCATAAAAGAAAAATTACTATTTTCTAATACTTTAGATACATTTTCTAATAATTGTACATCATATTTGTTAAATGAAATATAATTTTTAACTTTATCAATCATAAAATATCCTCCATTAGGACCCTTAAATGATTCAATAAAAATACCATTATTCTCTAGTTCTTCTTTATAATATCTAATCATTCTTTCAGTTACACCTAGTTTTTGTGATAATTCTTTTACTGAATATTTATTGCCTGTATTTAATAAATCAATCATATATAACATATTAGAAAACTTACCCATAAAAAATCCTTCTTTCTTATGTATTAGTATAACATAAAATTAGGATATTCAAAATTTTTCTTCCATAAAAGAAATATATATTATATAATTATAATGTGAGGTGTAATATGAAACATATAGGAACAGTAGTAAGGGGTATTAAAACTCCAATTATTACTAAAAACATGAATTTAAAAGAAGTGGTAGTAAATTCACTACTTGACGCGAGTACTGAAGGAAATTTTTCTTTCAATGATAAGGATGTTGTTGCTATAACTGAATCAGTTGTAGCAAGATGTGAACATAATTATGTTAATATGGATGATATTTGTTATGATATTAAAAAAAAATACAAAACAAACCATATAGGACTTGTCTTACCTACCCCTGTTAGTAGAAATAGATTTTCTTTAATTCTTAAAGGAATTGCAAGAGCTATGGATAAGATAACAATGTTATTAAGTTATCCTGATGATGAAGTCGGAAATTGTTTATTTGATCCAAATTTAATTTATGAAAATAAATTAAACCCTTTTAGTGATGTTTTAAATGAAAAAGAATACAGATTTTACTTTAAAGATGCAACCCATATATTTACAGGTGTTGATTATATAAAATATTTTAGAGATGTATGTGAAAGTGAAAATTGTGAAATTGAATATGTATTTACAACTAATCCTCTTGAAATACTAAATTATACAAAAGATGTTTTAGTTTGTAATATTCATAATAGAAAAAGAACAAAGGAAATATTAAAAGAACATGGAGCATTAACAATCTATGGTACAGATGATATTTTAACAGAAAGTGTAAATGGCAGTGGTTTTAATCCTAAATATGGTTTATTAGGTTCTAATATGGCTACAGATGATACTTTAAAATTATTCCCTAAAGATGGAGAAAAACTTGTTTATGAAATACAAAAAATGTTAAAAGAAAAGACAAATAAAAATATTGAAGTTATGGTTTATGGTGATGGTGCTTTTAAAGATCCTGTTGGTAAGATATGGGAACTTGCTGACCCTGTTGTTTCTCCTTTTTATACAAAAGGTTTAGAAGGAACACCAAATGAATTAAAACTTAAATATTTAGCTGATAATAAATATAGTTCATTAAATGGTGAAGAACTAAACAATGCTTTAACTGAAGAAATTAAAAATAAAAATAAAAATTTAGTAGGAGAAAACGTATCTTTAGGTACTACTCCAAGAAGATATACTGACCTTCTTGGGTCTTTAGCAGATTTAACATCAGGTTCAGGAGATAAAGGTACACCAGTTGTTCTTATTCAACACTATTTTGATAATTATTCTGACTAATTTTAGATATATAAAAGAGTTTTTAAAAGTAAATATAACGTTCCTTTTAAAAACTCTTCTTTTTTAAGGCTATAGAACAAACCATATCATAATTATTGCTACAACTATCTGTATAATGTAATTTTGAATGCCATACTTTAAATAATCAATGATATTCCAATTAATTTTTTTTGAGTTTTCTTCATCTAATATATTAGCAGAATTAATTTCTTTTGATAATATAAAACCTGCAGTAGCTGACCACATAAACAATGAACTTCCTGCGCATATAGAAGCAGCATATGCTATAGCTACCCAATCTGATTGAGTTATAAATTTCGTCGAACATAAATTAATTATGACTGGCATCATAGCACTAGCAGCAGGACCCGCTCCAAATAAACCAGAAACAATAGATGTTATAATCATTATAACAATAAGCAAATATTTAGGATTTGTTATATTATTTTGCAAATATAAAGCAATTTCATTTAATATACCTGTATTTGAAATAATACAAGCCAAAAATAAGAATGAACTTATTGTTAAAACAGGTTTAAAATCGATTTCTTGAACAATATTTACATTTTTAATTTTACAATAAAGCATTGCTATAGCATATCCCAAAACTGCTATTATTTCTGATGGCATCGTTTCTTGAGGAACAAAACTCCACCCTAAAAACATAAATAAAAATATAACTAATAATCCAATTAAAACATCTTTTCTTACTATTAAATTTTTATATCTACTTTTTAATAAATCTATTGATAATTTTTTTTGTGATTCTTCTTTTCTTTCATCTTTAACTTTAAAACTCCACCAAATAATTAGTAAAAGTGATGTTAATAAGAAAAGTGGAAATGCTCTAATTAAATAACCTAAAAATGATGTTATTCCACTGTTCATAATAATTATGGCCGGAAAATCTCCTATTGGAGATGAAGCACCACCAGTATTTGATAATGCTAATATTGTTGCAAAAAATAAATTTAAATATTTTTTATTTATTCCTATTGTTTTTAATAAAACAAATATGATAGGTAAAATCATCATGACAGCGGTTATATTATTTAAAAAGGCTGAAATAAAAAACATTAGCAAACCAAATAGCACCAAAATAAGTTTTTTATTTCCTTTAGACAAAATTGCTAGTTTTATAGATAACATTTCCATTATGCCTGTACTTGATATTAAATTAGTAAATAATTCCATTACAATTAATATAATTAACACATTGTATTGATAATTATTCATGACATCTTTTATTGATACATTTGTAAATAAAGCAATTAAAGCACTACATACATAAATTAAAGTTATAAGCAAAAAACTTCCTATATTATTTTTTTTCATTAAATCCCCATATTAAAATATTTTTGTAAAATATTTTTCTCCATTTATTGAAATCCAATTTTTAGGTCTTTCAGAAATATTTTCATCTAAACAAGAAATAAACACTTTTTCTCCTAAAAATTCTTTATATATTTCTAATGTTCTATAACTTTTTTTATTTAATAAACACTTATTTCCATTTTTATATCCAAACGAAATTATAACTGAATTTTTTGGCTTAATTAAAGTAGGATACTCTAATTCATTAATATATTTAATAATATTTCGATTAGGAGAATTTTTAACTATAATTTCCCTTTGTTCACGATTTAAATTACTGGATAATACAACAATAATATTATCAAAATACTCTTTATATTTTAATATTTCTTCTAAAATAGCTATTTCATTAGACAAAAACATTATATTTCTTTTTTGTAAGTTTAATATTTTAATTACAACTTCATTAACAGAGTGTAATGAAGTTGTATCAAATGAAACTGGCACAAACTTTGAAATATCATACATTAATTCCCCATTGTCAATATATTTATTTAATTGAGTAGTTGTTTCAAATATTCCAATTTCATCCATTGTGTCTATTAAATTCATATCTAATTAATTTTTTCTACCTTATTAAATACTTTTTGCAATAAACTTACTAAAATAGAAATTTCATAGGGAGCATTTTCAATTATATCTTTTATATCACATAATTCTAAATCAAATTTTTCAGCTAATAATTTAAAATCTTTTTCATCAAGTGTTGGTGATGAAAATCTTATACCTAAATCCATAATAATTATTCCCCATATATTTCATCTATTTTTTTATATAAATTTATAGTAATCTTTGCTATAATTTGAATTTCGACTGGACTATCTTTTAAAGCTTTAATTACTGCATCAGTAGTATATTCGTCATCAAAGATATTTAATAATATTTCATAATTATTATCTAAATCCAACTTTAATTTTTCATGTGGCTTAGGTTTTGGCTCATGATGTAAAGGCTTATGTATATGGTGTTCTGGCTTTTTAGAATGTCTTTCATCAATAGGAACATCCTTTGAGACAATGTTTAATTTTTCTAATTTTTCATTTAAAATTTCATTAAGTTCACTTTCTCTAATCATTCTATCTTCTTCTAATTTTTCTCTTATCATTTTCTAATATTTCCTTTCTTTCTCCTTTTTCATAAAATTCTAATTCAACCAATATTTTTTTCAACTCCAATAATTGTGTTTTATCAACATTAAAATTAATAATATAATTAATTTTTCCTTCTACACTTTTTGGCCTTTCTTCAACCTCATGCTTTGGTCTTTCAACTCTTGATCTTTCTTCAACCTCGTGTTTTGGTCTTTCAGCCCTTGGTCTTTCTTCAATCTCATGTTTTGGTCTTTCAACTCTTGGTCTTTCTTCAACCTCATGTTTTGGTCTTTCAACTCTTGATCTTTCTTCAACCTCGTGTTTTGGTCTTTCAACTCTTGATATTTCTTCAACCCCATGTTTTGGTCTTTCAGCCCTTGGTCTTTCTTCAACCTCATGCTTTGTTTGTTCTACGATTATTACATCTTTTTCAAAATTTTCATTTTGAAATTTATTAAATTCTTTCATAATTTTCCTCCTTCAATTTAATCATACAATCAAAAAAATAATAAGCAAATACTTATTATTTATGTCTTTAATAAATGTATTTTATAGGTTTAAAAATTATTTATATTTTTGATAAATGAAATTTATATCAAAAACATTAATTATTTTTTTACTTCATTAATTAAATATTTTGCAAATTCTAATGCAGTTTTATTAATTGTGTTCTTATCATAAGCTACACTAAATTCCATTTTAGGCAATTCGATGTCCAAAGGAATTTCATATAAATTCCCATTAGATAATTCTTCAGTTATGCAATTCTTTAAAGCCCATCCAACTCCAATTCCCTCTTTTGCTAAACTAACTGTCATTTCAGTCGTATATAAATAAATATTAGATGATAAAATTAAATTATGCTCTTTAAATATCCTTTCTAACGAATTACTTGTAGTAAAACCTTTCAATGGCAATAACAATGGACAATCAAACACTATGTTTTGCTTGTTTGAAATCAAAAATGAATCATAATATTTTTTTATCCCAAAAAAACAACTATCACAAGTTAAAATCTTTTTTTCATAAATATTACTATCTTCTGAATTAAAAATTGGAAAATGTGAAATTAAAATATCCAATTGATGATTATTAAACATAACTTTCATTTCTCTTGTTGTTGAATTATAAATATTAATTTTTGCATTTGGATATTGTTTTATAAATTTTTTTACGATTTTAGGCAACAAAAATGTACCTATATTAGAATGAAGTCCTATATTAATTTCACCAGACAACTTTTCGCTAGAATCTTTAAGTTCATTACAACCAGCAATAATATTATTAAAAGCGTTCTCTACATAAAATTTTAATTTTTCACCTGCATCTGTTAATTTTATTCCTTTATTTAGTCTAATAAACAATTTAGTATTTAATTCTTTCTCTAATTTTTTTATACTATAACTAACAGCCGGTTGTGATATATATAACTCAGAAGCAGCTTTTGAAAAACTTTCCCATTTAGCAACAACATAAAATGTCTTATAAGCATTTAAATCAATATTATTCTCTATTATTTCCATACTCTACTCCTTTGTGAAATTTATTATTGATAACAAAATTCTACTTAATTTTTCACTTATTTCAATATTATTTGTTTTGTTTTTTATAAAATCATTTACCTGAATTGTTTTAATATTGGCACCCTTTGAAGCTTTAATTCCTCTTTCTGAATCTTCTATTGCAATACAATTATCGCATGATATATTTAATAAAGATAATGCTTTGTTATAAGCCTCTGGATCAGGTTTTAAATTTTTGACGTCTTCACGTGAAATAACAATTTCAAACATATCTTTTATATTTAATTTTGACAACAAAATTTCTATAAATTTTCTTCTACTTGTGCTTACAAGAGCAAGTCTTAATCCCTTGCTTTTTAATTGCTTTAATAATTCAAAATTCAATGTAACTTCGTTTTCATCTAATAATTTCATGAATTTTTTTTCATATTCTATATATACTTCTTTCATTATATTTTCATTTAACTCATTTTTATCAATAATACCATTATTTTTTAATTTGATTATTAAATTTGCATTTTTTTTAAGCTCATTAATTTCGTATTCTTCGTATGTGATGTTATAATTATATTTTGAGGCTATTATATTTCTAAAACTTTCAAAAAATTTTTGTTCACTATTTATCAAAGTTCCATCTAAATCAAATAAAATTGCATTTAATTTATTTTGAGGAAGAATACTTGTATAAGTTTTATGTGCCACAAAATCTCGATATGGAAGATTTGCACTTTCAAAATTCAAAGTTTCAAATTCCTTCACAAAATCATTTAATTTACCTTGCAAATAACTCATATCTTTTTCTGCATCATAATATAAAAGTTCAAATTCAACAAAATCTCCAAGATTTTCAATTTTATCTATCATTACATTATATTCAAGATCATTTTCTTTTTTTGTATAGACAATTCTATCCTTTTTCACAATAGAATAACTAAAATAACCTAGTGAATACAAAAGGCCAACCACACTATCATAATTAGATATTTCCAAATTAATGTTATTTTCAATTTTAGCGTAATTATTTGTTAACTCCTTTGATTTTCCTTTAAAAGTTAACTCTAAATACTCATTATTCACATTTCTAATTCGTAAGCAGGTTCTATTTTTTATGTATATACTATTAATATCAGTGAAATACTCATCACTTTCAAACCTTTCACTACATTTGCAAAGGCCATTATTTTGCATTATTTGTAATAATTTATCATGATTATCACAATAAAACTTTTGCTCTATTTCTATTCTTTTACTCATTACATCACTTTCTTTCTTCAATTATAGCAATCATATACTTTCCAATTATATTTTCAAATTTTTGAAATTCAATGTTATATTTTTTTGAAAAATTATTATTAATTATTAACTGAAATTGTTGCTCGGATAAATAAGCGCCACCAACGTCTTTTAAAAATTTCATATACCAATATTTATTAAGAATTTTTGGAAAACCTCCAACTAAAGATGGATTTTCTATTTCAACAATAACTAATTTTTTTGCTATTCTTTCCATACTATTTAAAAGATTAATTAAAATCTTTTTATTTGGCATATGATGTAAAGTATTACTACAATAAGCAACATCAAACACCTTATTTATAAAAGGTAACGAAGCAGCATTATGGTTAGTAAATATAACCTCCTGATATTTTTTATTTAATAAATCTATTTGACTCCAACTTATATCATTTCCAACCACTAAATTTATTGATTGTTCGCGTGCTAAATCAAATACATACTTATCATCACCACATGAAACATCTATTATTGATGTAGGATTTCCTATATTTTCTTTTATAATAGCATTAAACTCTGCTTTTTTCTTTTTCTTATCTGTAAGTATATATTTTTTCATTATATTATTATGTACTTTATATCTATTTTTATATTTTTCGTTAGTAGAAATTTCTATATCTTGAAAACAATTATCCGTTTTTCTCATTATATCATCAAATCTATCTTTAAAAATCTCAACAACTTTTTTGCTTGCCAACCTGTTTATATAAGAAAATTCTTCATCAGTAATCTCTATAAAATCACCGATTAATTTTTTATTATCAATGACATATTTGTTTCTAATCCTAGCAATAAAGCCCATACCATGATGTACAAATTTTTCATCACCATAATTAAATACATTTTCGATTAAAGTAACAGGTTCTACGTCACCTATTATTATATCTTTATTAATATTTTGTGCAATTCTGTTTAAAGCTTGGTTAATTGTTTCTGTATTTTTTACACTGCCTCCAGGCAATCCCCAACTCAAAATGTCAGACATATTTCTATCAAAATATATTTTTCCCTCATCATCATAAATAAGTAATAATATAAAATACTTCTTGCGCAAACAATATTAATATAATTTTTTTGAAACATTACATTCACTGGTTACCATTGGCAAATTATATATTTTTCTGTAATTTTCAAAAAGTAATTTGTTTTTTCCATAATATTCCTTAAATAAATTATCAAATACCAAATCTACACTTTTATCCACAAAACCACCGCCTAAAGATATTATAACAGAAACATAATATTTTGGCTATAAAAATATATTCAAAGATATATTAATAGCTGTTTAATAAACAAAATTATATAATAGAATTAATAATTTTAATAAAAAACACCATTTTATACAAGAAAATATCATGTTTTATTTGACAAATTCATATAATTTGTTATAATTATTACTGCATAGACAAAAGAAACAGCATTTATTTATAAACTTGTAATGTGTTTTTTAAATTATTAGTAACTTTGCTGTTAAGTGAAAATATTAAAGAAAAACTCCCTATAAGTTATATGAATAACATTTCGATTGTTATGTAATAAATCGAAAGGAGAAAAATTTATGTCAAGATATACAGGTTCTAGTTACAAACAAGCTCGTCGTACTAATTTTTCATTACTTGAAAATGGTAAAGAACTTGCACGTCGTCCTTATGGACCAGGACAACATGGAAATGATCGTAAAAAAAGACAATCTACATATGGTGAACAATTAAAAGAAAAAAATAAAGTTCGTTTTATGTATGGTCTTAACGAAAGACAATTCCATAAAACTTTCGTTGAAGCTGGTAAATTATCTGGTGTTCATGGTACAAACTTCTTAGTTTTACTTGAATCAAGACTTGATAATTTAGTTTATCGTTTAGGATTTGCTCCAACAAGACGTGCTGCAAGACAACTTGTTAATCATGGTCATATTACTGTTAATGGTAATAAAGTAGATATTCCTTCTTACAGAGTTAAAGTTGGATCTACTATTGCTATTAAAGAAAGTGATAAAGATTTAAAAGTTGTTAAAGATTCATTAGAAAAAGTTTTAAAAAGAGTTGAATATGTAACATTTAACGATAAAGATCTTTCTGGTGTTTATGTTAGAACTCCTGATAGAAGTGAACTTAACCCAGAAATTAATGAAGCATTAATCGTTGAATTCTATAACAGATAATAAAAATAAAAAAATCACAATTTCAAATTGTGGTTTTTTTATTATCTAATACATTTTTATTACTTCTAATTTCTTTTCATTATCTTTATTATGAATCATAACAACTGTAACTTCTTTGGGATAACCTAAATCTTTTTCATAAGAAACAGTAACAACAGCTTTATATGCTTTAGAATCAGTAATATCTTTATACTTATAAGTTGTTGTATTTATGCTTTTTATATCAACACTTGATACAACTGGTAATTCTTGTGTACGGTCATTATATACATTAAGTTCAATATATTTATAAACTGTTTCACTAGCTTCAAAAATAAAATTATTTCTATAATCTTCTTTTATAAATTGAACTCCACCGATATCATTTTTAGAAACTTTATTATCTAAATTATAAAAGTCTGCCACCAACATTTTAGCAACAAGTGAAGCATATTTTTCTTCATCTACTTCTTCTACATTTAATGTTTTCTTTAATTCTGCAAACATTTCCTTATCTAATTTAGTAGCATCTTTTTCTAATGAATATCCATAATCATCAAGTTTATCAACTATTTCAGGTTTAACTACTTCTTTTCCTTTATCAAAGAATCTTTTATAACCTAATATACCTACTCCTACTAATATAATTACTACTGCTGTAATAAATATAATTCTAAATAATCTTTTAGCACCTTTTTTTACTTTCATTCTTTTTCAAACCTCTCTTCCGACAATTCCTTTCTAAAATAATTATACACTATTATGTCATTTGATACATCTAAAATTTCTTTTGCATATTCTTTACAATTTTCAATATAGTTTTCTTCAATTGAAACATCTTTTAATAATTTATATTCATTTTTAAGTTCACTATAGTAAACTTTATCTGTAACAAAGTTTCCGTTTGGAAATACTACAATATTATTTTCTTTATTAAGCAAATCATTTCCTAAAGAATATTTATTATGAATACCAAGTAAATTCATAATTGTAGGTCCTACATCAACCATACCACCTACTGTAGTTATTTCACCACTTAAACTTGTTTTAAACTTTTCATTATTTGACCATATAATAAATGGTACTTTTTTATTTAATTCATAAAAATAATAATCTATATTAATGTAGGTTTCATCTGAAGAACTTTTAACATCATTAGTTCTATAATCATAATTATAAAATCTATCCCACTCACTTTTAGATATTCTAGCATCATGATCGCCATATATTACAATAACTGTATCATCAAGCATATTTTCTTTTTCTAACTCTTCAATTAAAAGACCAATCTGTTCATCAGCATAATGAACTGATTTAAAATAATTACCAAGTTTAGTATTTTCCATATAGTCATATTTCACACCATCAACAGTCATACTAACATCATAATAACCATATTTATCAGTATCTTCAAATGGTGTATGATTACTTAAGGTAATTAAAGTTGCATAAAACTTTCCTTTTTCTTCTTTTAACTGTTTTAATTTTTGAACTGACTGAAAAACAAATGACCTATCAGAAAGTCCAAACCCTATTGTTTCATCTATTTCATAGGAATCTCTATCATAAAAATAATCATAACCAAGCTTAGTATACATTTTATTTCTATTCCAAAAGTTTCCTACATTAGCATGCATACTTACAGTTGTATAACCTTCTTCTTTTAAAAGATTATACATACTTACATACTCTCTATCAGCATAATTTATAAATACCGTTCCAACCTTACTTGGAAGAAGTCCCGTTGCTACGCTGAATTCAGTATCACTACTTGTTCCCCCACTTACTTGCGAATAAAAATTACTAAAATATACTCCACCTTTGGCAAGCTTATTTAAATTAGGGGTTACATCTATTCCATTAAAACTAATATCCATATTAACTTGTTGCATACTTTCAGCATGAATAGCTATAACATTTTTACCTTCAAAAAACTTTGTATATTCATTATAATAATTATTATCCTTTTTATTATCATAATAATCATTTATTTCTTTTCTAGCTTTATCGCTTCCAAATAAACTAGCCATTGAAGGTTCAATACATTTTAAAACATCACTAATTTGATATGTATAAATACCAAAACTATTAACAATATACTCCCTATTCCATTGCATTACAAGTCTTGCATACGAAACATATTCTAAACTACAAACAGAAACAATAAGTGCTATTAAAGCCCATTTTAAAGTAAATTTAAAACTTTCCTTACCATATTTTTCTTTAACATTACCATTTTTTTTCTTATTTACAATATATAAACATATTGGTAACCAAATAAAGATAAAATATTCTAATCTTAATAAATTACCTACAACATCAGCATCTCCTGTTTCTGTGTTTGTAAAAGCAAATGATAGAAATGTAACAGAAATAAAACTACTATAATAACTATAATATATCGAATTTGCTATACAAATAATCGTAGATATAATAGAAAGAATAAATAAATATTTAAATCTATTTTTTTCTTTTATTAAAAAATATACGCTAGCAAAAAGTAAAGTAACAAATAAGTCTACTGCAAAAGGTGCAATTCTATAAAATTTCCCTACAGTAAATGCTCTTAAAAGTATATCATTTAATAAGGTACCAACAATAAAAATGAATAATAAAGGATTATCTTTAATTATTTTCTTAGTTTGTTTTAAAAATTTAATTATACTTTCCTTAAACTTTTTTATTTTTGTTTTCATTTTTTCACTTCCAACTATTTTTTATAATAAGCATTAATATTTATAGCCATTCCCATTACAAAAAGATATGCAAGTAAATATATCCAAAGAAGTAATATAAGAATGTTAGCAAAATTACCATATAATAAAGTATAATTTGCTATTTTTGTTATGTAAAAGCTAAAAATCGAAGTTGCAATAATCCAAGTAATACTACAAAATAAGGCACCCTTTGTTGCTTTTTTTGTTTCTATCTTAGAATTAGGAGCAATTGTATATAATGCTTTTACACTTATATATATAAATATAAATGATATTAAAAATTTAATTATATCATACACAAATTTATACTTAGAAAACATAAATGATGAATTAAATAAATCAAGTATAAATTTTATTATTGTTTCTCCAAATATTGGTATTATTATCATAAAGATAAATAATATAATCATAAATATTGTCATTACAAATGATTTTATATATAAATCAATCGTACTAGGTTGTTCTAATTTATATAATTCATTTGACGCAATACAAATTGATCTTGGTCCATTTGACGCTAAAACTAAGTAACAAACAAGTAAAAACGTAAATGGTACATTAGAAATATTTATATTTACAAGAGGCAATATCAGTTTTGATAAAGCCTCAGGTAAAGTTTTAGATATTGTTTCTATTAAATTGAAATCAATAGTCAAACGAGAAACAAGAAGAAATACTAACATAATAATAGGTATTATTGACATAAGAAAGTAAAAAGCAAGTTGACCTGGTAAAATACGAAGTTCTGGTGTTTTTAATACTTCCATAAATCTTTTTAATATTTTCTTCATTTTTTATGTTTCTCCTTTTATTTATAGTTTTCCTTATCTTTTCGCATTTCAATAGTTGCTTCATTTATTGCATCATCAATTGTTTTTATTTCATCTTCAATCATACTATAACCTATCGCAGCTCCAAAATTATAAGGTAATTTTTCAAATTCTTTAGATAACTTAGAAATATAAGTAGATATTTGACTCTTACTATAACCAATTAAATATATTAAGAATTCATTTCCATCAGTTCTTATAATTTCACTTTTTTCTAGTTGAGTATTAATTAATATAGCACCAGCCTTTTTAATTAAATTATTTCCTTCTTCATGTCCATAATTATCATTAACATATTTTAAATTATTTAAATCTATCATTATAATAGTTCTTGGATATACTTTAGTATCATCCCATTTTTCAATATTAGCATTTAAATAATTTCTATTTTTTAAATTAGTTAACATATCATTATATTTTAAGAATTCTTCTTTTCTTGTTATCTTTAACTTTCTTGTTCCTTTTAAAACCACTATACTAAATAAACTTATTATAATTGGAACAAGTATAATAGCAAGTATTATTATATATAATCCTCTTAAATTACTATCATCTGTTGTTGTTACAATAACATTACTTAAACCAATATTTTTATATTCTTTATTATCTGTATTATTTAAAATAAAGTTAAATAAATTGTATAATACTTCATCATTATTTTTTATAACAAAGTGATAATTTCCTTCAAAAGAATCACTAAATAAATATTTATAGTTTTTAAGCTCATTTTCTTTTAAATATAAATAATCATTTTCATCTAAAACCATTATTCCATCTGGATCTATATTAGATGTATATGATTTTATTTCTTTAATACTAGCATTTATATTATTTTTAATATACTCATATAATAAATCATCACTTTTTAAATATAATTTATTATTTATCAAACCATTTTTATTATCAATATTTTTATAATTCTTACTAATAGCAACAAATCTTTCAATAAAAGGACTTGATGTTTTCTTATAAGCATCATTTTCATAATTAAAATTAACAAAAGCAATATCAACTTTATTGTTACTTATCGCATCTTTTAAAGCTTGTTTATCTTTATATTCAACAAACTCAATATCCATATTTGTCATATTTATTAAAGTATTAATATATTCACCACTTATACCATATAAGTCTTTATTTCTAACAAAGTTATATGCTAAATCTTTAACATAACCATATTTATACACTTTACTAGTTAAAGTTGATTTTTCAAGTGATGTTATATTTCCACTTTCTTCATAATAAGTCATTAAAGATGATTCCAAATCTTTTCTATATCTATCATTTAACCATATTTCTAATAATTTACTAACAATAGTATTTAATTTTTCATCATTACCCATTCTTAAAACTATTTTATTAGATAAATTATTTAAATAATAATTAATGTAAGTATCACTTGTTTTAACAATTGAATCAAAGTTAGCATATCTAGGAACAATTATATAATTAATACTTCCTTGTTTTAACATTGAAATAAGTGCATCATAATTAGCTCCTGTTTTGATAGTTACTCTTGATTCTTTAAAATATGAACTAACAACATCATTATCATTAGATAAAACCCCAACAATTGTATTATTTAAGAACTTTTCATCATTATAAGATGAAGAAGTTTTACCTATTACAACATAAGAATCTTCTAAAATTAACATATCGTTTTCTTTAATTGTAGCATTATTCTTTAATGTTGCAATTGACAAAATATTTTCATTTTTTTCTTCATAATTAGGATAATCATATGATATTTTATTAAACTTTAAAGATGTTGTTTTTTCTAAATAATCAAGTAAATTAAAGATAACACCATTACCATTATTAGATATTATCCCCAAATTATTAGGAACTTCGATATCAATTAATGTTTCTTTATTATTTTCTATCCATTGTTTTTCTAAAATTGTTAAACTATTCTCTTCATCTTCACTTGTTAGAAAATAGTATATTCCAAGTCCAACGATAAGTAAGACAAAAAGAACAACTAGTAATCTTACTATTTTTTTAGGACTTTTTTTCTTTGTTTTTTTCATGTATTACTCCTTTTTAGTACTTTCTTTTCCAATAGAATATGTAAAATCACTAGCAGTTTTATTCTTATATCCTATTATAGAGTTTTCTTTATAATCTTCTTTTTCACTTTTTACAAATAATTGATAATCAAAATAATTTATTTGTTCTTTAGTAGAATTATCTAAAATTATTTTGGCAAACTTACTTGCATCTTCTTTTTTAGGTTTCTCACTAACAGTAACAATAACATTAATTATTTTACCATTTTCATTAATTTCAGCATTAACAACCTTTTCTTCTTTAATCTTTTCTACAATTAAATTTAAACTATCTTTTGTGTAATTTACTTCTTCAATACCATCTAACCTATTTCCATAAATTGGTGTACCTGTATTTGGAAATAATAGTTTGTATAAAAGAAATCCCACGATAATTAAGACAATAAATATTCCAATTGCTAAACAAGAATATTTATTATTTTTTAACATTTTTTTTATATCCATAATCAATCACTCCTTATTTTATGTAATTATTATACATTATTATTAAATAATAATCAATTTACATCCTTTGACAGTAAATCAAGTAACATATCATTAACTATTTTAGGATTAGCACTGCCCTTTGTTTCTTTCATAATCATTCCCATAAGAAATTTTAAAGCATTTTGTTTTCCTGATTTATAATCATTAACTGATGTTTCATTTTCTTTTAATACTTTTTTTATAATTTCTTCTAGTTTACTTGTATCAGACATTAAAGTTATATTTTTTTCTTTTAATATTTCTTCCACACTTAAATTACTTGTTAATAATTCTTCTAGTATATCTTTAAATATTTTAGAAGATATAACATTTTTACTTAACATATTTACAATGTTTACAAAGTTTTTATCTAATTTAGTATCATAAATAGACATATTATTTTTATTTAAATAACTTGTTATATCACCAAGTAATATATTACTAGCTATTTTAAAATCAATATCAAAATCTATATATTTATTTAAATAATCAGATAAAGATTTATTAGCGATTAGTTTTTCTATATTAATATCACTTATATTTTTACTTTTATAAATATTTCTTCTTTCATTAGGTAAAAGTTTTATACTTTCTTTAACTTCATTTATATAAGAATCTTCTAAATATAAATATGGAATATCAGGTTCAGGAAAATATCTATAATCATTTCCAACTTCTTTCTTACGCATAAGAATAGTTGAAGATGTTTTAGCATCAAATCTTCTTGTTTCTTCTTCAATTTTTACACCCTTTTCAAGAAGATCTATTTGACGGTTTATTTCATAATCAATCGCCGTTTTAACATTTGAAATTGAACCAATATTTTTAACTTCGCATTTTGTTCCAAGTGTATTATCTTTGCTAACTGATACATTAACATCAGCTCTCATTGAACCTTCTTCTATTTTACAGTCACTTACTCCTAAATAAAATAAAGTTTCTTTTAATTCTTCAAGATACTTAACAGCTTCATCGCCATTTGAGATACATGGTGTTGTTACTATTTCAATTAATGGAACACCTGCTCTATTATAATTTAAAAGCGTTTTATTATTTATATGAATACTTTTACAAGTATCTTCTTCCATATGTATTCTTTCTATTTCTATTTTTTTAACACCATCATTTGTATTTATTAAAACATAACCATCATAACCAATCGGAGTTTTATTTTGTGTTATTTGATAACCTTTTGGTAAATCAGGATAATAATAATTTTTACGATCAAAATGCATTTTTTTATTAATTAAACAATTTAATGCTAAAGATGCCTTTAATGCTTTTTCAACCACTTCACTATTAACTGTAGGTAAAACACCAGGATATGCTAAATCTATTTCATTTATATTAACATTAACACATTCATCATAACTATTTTTACTAGGACTAAATATCTTAGTATTTGTCTTAAGTTCAACATGAACTTCAATTCCTATCGTAGGTACATAACTATTTTTCATAAAAACCTCCTGGAATTAAATTTAAATCTAGTTCTTTTTCTATATAACTTGCTAGTTTATATATTGTTTTTTCATCATATTTATTACCAATTATTTGAAGTCCAATTGGTAAATTATTAACAGAAAAACCAATTGGCATACTAAGAGCAGGATTACCTGTCATATTAACAGGATTAGTTAAAATATCATCATAGAAACTCTTTAAAGCATCATTATTATTACTATTTAAATCATAAGCATATGATGTTGTTGTAGGTCCTATTATAAGATCATATGAAGAAAATATATTTTTAAAAGAATTATCAATACTTTTTCTTATTTTTAAAGCTTTTTCATAATACTTTCTAGCATTAACACCACTTAATAAATAAGATCCTACCATTATTCTTCTTTTAACTTCTTCCCCAAAGCCTTCACTTCTTGTTTTTGTATAAACTTCTTCCATACAACTAGCATTTGAACTTGAATAACCATATTTTATACCATCAAATCTAGCTAAATTACTACTTAATTCTCCAAGTGCTATTATTTGATATAAACTAACTGAATTTTCTAAATAAGGAAGATCTACAATATCAATAGTTACACCACTTTTTTTTAACATAGAACACACTTCATTAAATTTATTTAATATTTCTTCATTAATTATATCTGATAGATAAAATTTAGGAATAGCTATTTTTAAATCTTTTATATCTTCTCCAATTAAAGATGTAAAATCTTCATAAGTATCAAAACTTGTTAAATCACGATTATCTTTTCCACTAATAGCATTTAATAAAAGAGCATTTTCATATACATTTCTTGTCATTGGTCCAATTTGATCAAGTGAAGATGAAAAAGCAATTAAACCATATCTTGATACCCTACCATATGTTGGTTTTAAACCTACTATTCCACACATTGAAGAAGGTTGTCTTATACTTCCTCCTGTATCAGTTCCTAAAGCAAATGGTGTAAGTCTTGCACTAACACAAGCTGCAGCACCACCACTTGAACCACCTGGAATACATGTTTTATCCCATGGATTTAAAACATTCCCAAAATAACTTGTTCTGTTAGTAGAACCACATGCAAACTCATCCATATTAAGCTTTCCAATAATAATCATACCTTTTTCTTTAAGCTTAGATATTACAAAAGCATCATATATTGGTACAAAATTTTCTAACATTTTAGAAGCACAAGTTGTTCTTATATTCTTAGTACAAATATTATCTTTAATAGCTATAGGAAGACCAAATAAAAGATTATCAACTTCTTTATTTTCAAGTTCTTTAGCACATTTTAAAGCTTCTTCTTTATTTAATGTAATAAAACAATTTAAATCACTATTTTTTTCAATACGATCAATTGCTTCATTAACTAAATCAATAGGTAATATTTTCTTTTCTTTTAATAATTTATTTATTTCTTTTATACTTAAATCTAAATAATTATTCATCAAAAACACCCCTTACTTCAATATAATCTTCATATACATCTGGTGCATTAGCTAAAACAGGTTTTTTATCTATTTCATATACATAAGATTTATCCCTTAAACTACAAGGATTATCACAAGGACTAATTAATAATTCATCTGTACTTTCATTAACTAAAAGTATTTTTTCTATTTCATCAAATAAATCCTTTAAATCTTTTCTATACTTTTCTATCTCTTCATCACTAAGTTCTAATCTTGCAAGTTTAGCAACATGTAAAACTTCTTCCTTACTTAACTTATCCATAATTTCCTTCTTTCTAATTACTAAATAATTAAACTCTTAAATATTATACCAAAAAATATACACTTTTTCCATATTTTTATCAAAAATAAAAGAACTATGACTAATCATAATTCTAAAAGATTTAATTTAGTTCTACTTGCACTTAATTTTCAAAATTTTTTTTCAAAAACTTTTGTGCATTAATCACATCTGTTTTTGAAGCCTCACTTTCTATCGCTATTTCATAAATTTATTTAATTTTTACTTCTTTCATTTTGGGTTTTTTAGTTCTTTTCTAATAAATACCCATATGGGGTTATTTATTGGAAATTACAAGGCGCGAAGAGACGACGGCGTTCGAATAACCACTGACGCTGCTGAAGTAAAACACTCCCGCGTCCGTACTATTGACAAAGCTGCCGCCACGCTGGAACCATGGGTTACCCGACTTAACGAAGTAAGTGATATCACTATACCAGTTTTTTGTTTCGGTTAAGGCATGACCTGTATATGATGATCCTGTATATAAATTATAATACTTACTATCTGGAAATGCTATTCCTGTATATGTTGTTCCATCAGCCAACATTCCTGTAAATCCTGAATTAGATGATGAATTATATCCTGATCTTGGTTTTCCATTTGTATCTGCAAATACTCCCATAACATGTTCCCATGAACCTCCGCTCATATCATATATTCCATATATTGTTCCTGTCGTTGATGCATCCTTTCCAAGTGATGTATTATACGCTCCATTTGTTACAGATGTATTACTTCTTGCAGGGGCTCCATATCCTGTTATATAACTTTTGTTATTATTTATTCCTACTTCAGTACAACTTGTACTACTAGTACATCTTCCATATATACTTTGTGTTAAGTATGCCACTGCTCCCCATTCATTATTTTTACTCATATGAGTATCTACTTCAGTACTTACAAATCCAAAACTATTTCCTGTTTGTTCCATGCTTCTACTTGCAAAGAAGAATTTACTTACATTATTATATCTTAAACTCTTTACACTTGGTTTTATTATTATTCCATTTGCATTACTACATATTTCATTTGTGCACCCTAAATTATTTTCAGTTGTACTTGATGCTAAAGTTGTATGACTTGTTTCAAATTTAGCATACCAAAAGCCACTTAAGTTTTTATTTCCAAAAGTAAAGGCATCTATTGCTGGCTCATTTTGTTTTACAAATGTTACATCTATTGCTCCTGGATTATCAGCTGTTCCTCCATTATAATTACTTGGTGTTACTGCATTAAACCTTGGTATCCATACCCACATTGTATTTATATCATCAATTGGTATAATTGTTCCTGGTGTTGCATTTAAATAAGTTGCTCTATTTGTACTTGTTACTGTTACGGCATTAGCCCACATTCCTTTATATTCTCCACTTGATTCATAACTATACCATTGATAGACAGAATTTTTATTATTTGCATCTGCTTTTTTCCATACATCATTTGTTTCATCATAATAAACTGGTATCATATTTGATGCTAGAACTGGTTTATTTGCTCCACTTGTATCTAATGTTTCTACATTAGTATTATCTACTCCAATACTTACTACAAATTTGAAAGTAAATCCTGTTATTGTACCAGTTGAAGTATTACCATTTACAGATGTTGTTTGTGAACTTCCAAAATTTTCATCTACCCATAATCTTAATCTATAATATTTAGTTTCACTAGGGAATATTTTATCTTTATAAAGAATCATATTATTATTTACTTTTGTTAAGTTATTTAATGTTGTTGGATCTATTAATTTTGTTTCTGTATTATTTTTAACTTCAGTTAAGTAAGCTTTTATATTACTTAAATTATTTGTATTATCACTTGTTAATAATATATTATAAGATACTCCTGTTGTTGTTTGTTTTTCTAAACTTACGTTAAAATCAAAATAATTATCACTTTTCATACCTTCTGTATTACTTAAAATATCATTATTTGTTATAGTCATACTAGAAGATGTTTCATTATAATTAAATTTTAATCCTCCGACTAAAATGGTATTATCTTTATTACCTACAAAATTAAATTTAATTAATGCATAAGTAACCCCTATAATTAAAGCAAATGATAAAACAGAAGTTATTGCTACTTTTAATATGTTCATATTCTTATTCATATAATCACGTCCTTATTATCATATTTATTTTATCATATATTATTTTAATTAACAATTATTTTATTAAAAAAATATACTATTTTGGGTAGTATATTTTTTCATCTTTTTTAAGTCTTATGTAAAATAATCCATTTTGAAAAGCAGTAAATTCTTTATAATCTTCTAAACAATTAGCCTCTAAATTTTTAATTTGTTCTTCAAGTTCTTTTATTTTATCGTTTAATTCTTTTATTATTTTATCTTTATCATCTTCTTTTTCATATACAATTGTATCTTCTTTTGTTCCTGCAACATGACAAAAACCTAAGTTATACCAAGTATAATTATCTTTTTCTATTTTTCCAATATAATCATATATACCATAGTCAATAAATCCTAAAATTTGTTTATCAAGTCCTGCTTCTTTTCTTGCTCTTAAAAACTCTCCTACTACTTTTATTTGATTTTTATTACTATCTTTTTCTTTCCTTTTATCCGTTCCTAAAACTTTAGTTAAAAGATTGGCACTTTCACCAGATGCTTGATCATAAAATAAATAACAATGTTTTAAAGGATCTACTGCGTATTTACCTCTGTCACTAAATTTATAATTATACCCTTTTGGACATATCCAGTATTCAAAATGTAAATGTGTTCCTGTTGAATAACCTGTTGAACCCATATAACCTACAATGGCTTTTTGTTTAACTTTTTCTCCTACTTTTATTGTAGTTCTATTTTTTAAATGTAAAAATCTATAAATAATGGTATTATTTTTTTTATCATATTTAAATACTGTATAATTACCTAAGTTTTTATCATAACCTTCTTCTACTAAAGTAGAATCATATATAGCATATACTTTTTCGCCCTCATATTTATTCCAACCTAAATCAACACCATAATGATATGAAGTTACTTTTGTAATAGGATCTACTCTAGCACCGAAATTATCTGTTACTCCGATAAAATCAAGTGGTAATCTTTCATACATATAAAAACCTCCATCCTAATATAATATATGAAGGTTTTATTTTATTAAAAATAACATTAGTTTAGTTTTAAATTTTTTTATTGACTAAACACACATTTGTTTGCTATAGTAGTAATTGGAAATATTTTATTTATTATTAACAATGGAGGTTTTATAAAATGAATGAAATAACAAATGAATATAACGTATATATAGATGAAAGCGGTGATGAAGGAATTAGGAAAGGATCAAAATATTTTATTTTAACTGCTATAATTGTCAAAAAAAATGAAGATTTAGATATAGCTAAAAATGTTGATATAATAAAAAGAAATTTAGAAATGAATATTAAAAATCAGTTACATTGGAATTCATTAAAAGGACGTCCAAATAAAATAATGATAATGGAAACAATTAGTAATTTAAATATTAAAATTATCAATGTAATAATTAATACAAAAAGCATTCAGTTAATTCCTTCTAATAATATTTATAATTACTTTAGTGGATATCTATACGAAAGGATTTGCTTTTATATGAACGATGTTAATGGGGTTGCAAATATAAATATAAGTTCCAGAGGTAATTTATCAAAAAAGAAGCTAAGTAATTATTTAAACAATAATAATCACAAAAAATTTAATATTGATATATCAAAGATAAAAAATATTAAAATAATTCCAAACGAAAGAAAAAGATTACTTCAATTAGCAGATTGTTGTTGTAGCGCACTTTTTCAAGCATTAAAATACAATGATACTAACCATTTTGAATACGTTTTAATAAAGCAGAATAATATTTATATTAAAAAAAATAATTTATTAAGTTATGGTATGAAATTAGTTCCAAGTGGTAGTAATTCAAATGAATTATTTAACTTAATTAATTATATTAAAAAAAATAAAAAGTGAGCTTTCCCCTGACTAAAGGTGCCCACAGGGCAAACCTGCTGGTACGCAAATACGCATACCCTTTAGTAACTCAGCGAACTACTCACTCACTGACTAAATAATACCATAAAATATATTATTTGTCAAATTTATTATATGTATAATAAATAATTTTATACTTATTTTATTTATGCAAATTTTTGCAAAATAAAAATCCTTATTGGATTATTTTTTATATGGCGGAGCGGGAGGGATTTGAACCCTCGCACCAGTTACCCGATCTACACCCTTAGCAGGGGCGCCTCTTCAGCCTCTTGAGTACCACTCCAAGAATGTTTTATTTCTAAAACGTAAGTTTATTATATAATATTTTTTTTACTTTTTCAACATAATTTTATTAATTTTTTTACTATTAATAAAATTATTTAAATATCTTAAAGAATATTATATAAAAAACTAGACATAAAATCTTATTTAATGTATATTAAACTTATGGGGGATTTTGTTATGAAATATGAAAATAAACTTAATGTTGATACGAAAGATATTAAAAGGATTAAAACAAAATTAATTGAGTATTTTAAGGTTAATCAAAATAGAACATATAACTTTAGTTACTTAAGTAAACTTTTTGGTTTTAATGATGATGAAGAATGTATATTTAAAGATTTACTTGAAAACTTAGAACTTGAAGGAAGAATACTTGTTAATGAAGATGAGATTAGTTATTTTAAGAAAAACGATAGATTAAAAATTGGAAAAGTTAAATTTAATAATAATAATAAACCTTACATTACTTATAACAATAGTGAAAAAAGTAAAATTTATATTGATAATTTAAATGGTGCGATCAATGGAGATATCGTTTTAGTAGAAACACACGAAAATACTACTAAAAAAATTGGTGATGTAAAAAAAATTATTAAAAGATTAAATGATGAAATTATATTAGACTGTATTATTGATAGTAAAAACAATTACACTTTAGTTCCAAAAGATAAAAGTTTTAATTATGATATTGAACTTGATTATTTGGATAATAAAACACTTGTTGATGGATCTAGAATTAAAATTAAATTACATGATTTTAAAAATGGAAGATATCGTGCTTCAGTTAGTGACTTAATTGGACATAAAGATGATCCTGATTTAGAAATTAGAACTATCGCATCTGATTTAGGCTGGGAAATTAGTTTTAATAAAGATGCGATTGATGAAGCATATAAACTTCCTACTTCGGTAAAAGAAGAAGATTTAAAAAATAGACTTGATTTAAGAGATGAAACTATTTTTACAATAGATGGTAAAGATACTAAAGATATGGATGATGCTGTTAGTATTAAAAAAGATAAAGATGGAAATTATATTCTTGGTGTCCATATTGCGGATGTTAGTTCTTACATAAAATCAAATATGAATCTTTATACTGAAGCTCTTAGAAGAAGTACAAGTTGTTATCCAGTTGGATATGTTATACCAATGCTTCCCCATATTATATCAAATGGTATTTGTTCTTTAAATCCTAATGTTGATAGACTTACTTTATCCGTTATTATGAAAATAGATGAAGAAGGTAAAGTTATTGATTATGATATTAAAAAAAGTGTAATTAATTCTAAAAAGAAAATGACTTATGAAGATGTTAATAAGATACTTGTTGATAAACAAATGGCTCCTGGTTATGAAAAGTTTTTAAATGATTTAAAACTAATGGAAGAATTACATCACATATTAGATAAAAATAAGAAAAATCGTGGTTATTTAAATTTTGGTGATCATGATATAAAAATTGAATATGAAGTAAATGGTAATGTTAAAAGTATTTCTTTATGTACAAGAAAAGTTAGTGAAATGATGATTGAAGATTTTATGTTAAAAGCTAATGAAACTGTTGCTACTTTTGCAAGAAGTTTACAATTAATCTTTAATTACAGAGTTCATCCATCACCAGATCCTGAAATTATAAGACAAAAAATTGAATATATTAATTCTCTTGGTTTTAATATTAAATTACCAAAGAATCTAAATAATCCATTTGCTATTCAAAGTATTATGAAACAACTTAATGAAAATCCACTTGCTGAAGCTTTAAATGAGATTTTACTTCAAGGTATGCGTTCAGCTTACTATAGTACTTCTAATATAGGTCATTATGGTTTAGGAATTAATGCTCTTAAAGGCGAAGCTTATTGTCATTTTACTTCTCCTATTAGAAGGGTTATGGATTTAATCGTTCATATGATTATAAAAGAAATAATAACTGATGAAAAATACTTTGGTAAGAAAAATTTTGAAAGTTTTGTTAATGAATTATGTGCTTGGTCATCAAGTAGACAACGTTTAGAAGATAAAATTGAAAAAGAATGTATTGGTCTTAGAACTGCTCAATATATGCAAAATAATATTGGTAAAACTTTTGAAGGCAAAATAACTTATATAAGTAAAAAAAGTATTATGATAGTAACTAAAGAAAATGTTTATGCTAACATAAAATTAAGAGATTTAAATGAAAATTGTAAATTTGATCCTAAAACATGTACGTTTAACTTAGATGATAAAATATACACAGTTGGTGATACCTTACCAGTCGTTGTAGTGGATGTTGATATGGATTCTAGAAAAGTTCATTTTAAATATAAAAAAGAAGTTAATGAAAATACAGTTATTGGAAACATGACAAAAATAAGAAGAATAAGAAAATAAACTTATTCTTCTTTATTTATTCTTAAACTATTTACTCCTATATCATAATAAGAAAGATCAAAATCTTTTCTTTTTTTATAGTTATAAATAATCATTAAATTATCTCTTTCTTTTATTTTATATAAGTTATTAAATCTATCTTTTAAATAAATTTTATCGTTATTAAAATATTTATTTAAACTAAATTTAGATATCATAACTTCTTCATAACCTTCCACAACTAATTCTAAATTAGGATTGGCTTTATATCTTTCTTCATAAGCTTTTATAAGTATTTCAATTTGTTTTTTAGTAAGCTCATATGATAAAGTTACTCTTTCTGCACCAAGGCTATGTAAAAAGGCCACTGTATAAGAATTAACCACATTAAATGATGTATCTGTTATACAAGATTTATGATTATTAAAATATCCTATTTCTCCTACTAAAACTTCTTTATTATAAGTTTTTTTATATTTGTCTATTACTCTTGGAAGTTTTAAAATTGTTCCATCTATATCCTTAATTGAGTAAATATAATCATATTTCTTCTTTAAGATGTTTATATCTTCATTTTTATCTATTAAAATATTTAATAATCTTTCTTTAGGATATGATTTAACATCTATCTTATATTCACATTTTTTATAAGGTATTTTATATAATCTTTTATTGTTAAGTTCTTCAAAAGCTTTTCTTTTTAATTCATTTATAACATTAAGTGGAATAAAAACATTATTATCTATTTCTATATCTAATATTTCATATTTATAAACTGTAGTTTTTATTTTATTTAATTTTTCTTCTACTTCCTTTTTTGTTGTAGCTTTTTTTATAGCTTTATCTGTTTTTGATGAACTAACAACTATTACTTTATTAACACCATCAGTTACTTCAAAAATTATTTTTTCATTTAGTTTAGCAATAAATTTAGCCTTTACTAAAACTTTTCTTTGTTTAGAAGATATAATACTATCAATATTTTCATTAAGTTTACTATCAAGAGTAAGTAAAACTTTATCATTTTTTTCTACTTTATCATTTACTTTTATAGTTATAATATCGCCTTTTTTAGCGTTTTTTACTAGTTTAGAATTAATATAAAAATTATTTACATTAACACCAATATCATTTTTACCTACAATTCTTAAACCATCATTTATATTTATTTCATCATTAAGTTTTATCGTAGCAATATTATTTTTATAACTAATAACTTTACCTACTTCTACTCCTTGATGATTAGGTCTTGAAACATTTATAACCTTATTATTTTCTTCATCAAATAAAAATCCTTTAGTAAATTCTCTATTAAATATTTTCTTTAGATTATATAACTCTTCATAATCAATTTTTATTTCATTATTTTCATAATAAGAATCTATCGCTAATCTATAAAGTTTTACAACAGTATAAACATAACTACTTGATTTCATCCTTCCTTCAATTTTTAAACTAGTAATACCAACGTCAAGTAAAGTTTTTAAATTTTCTAATGAACATAAATCTTTCATACTTAATGGATAAAAATTTTCTAAGAGTGTATTATTTTTCTCATCAACGATACTATACATTTGTCTACAACTACCTGCACATGTACCCCTGTTACCACTTCTTTGTCCAATTAGGCTACTCATTAAACATTGTCCTGAGTAGCTTACACATAAAGCTCCATGAACAAATATTTCAATATCTATATTTGTGTTTTCTTTTATTTCTTTAATTTTAGAAACACTTGTTTCACGAGCAAGTACTACTCTTTTTACCCCAAGTTTTTCCATAAAAGATGCGCCATCAAGGTTATGAATATGCATTTGGGTTGATGCATGAACTTCTAAATTAGGAAATGTTTTTCTAACTAAATCTAACATTCCTAAGTCTTGAATAATAACAGCATCAACATTATTTTCATGTAAGAATCCTATGTACTTAATAACATCATCCATTTCATCGTCAAATATAATAGTATTTACAGTAACATAAATTTTAACTCCATAAAGATGAGCATATTTAATAGCCCTAACCATTTCTTCATCATCGAAATTAGCTGCATAACTTCTGGCACCAAATCTCTTTCCACCTAGATAAACTGCATCTGCGCCATTATGAATGGCATAATATAATGATTTAAAATCTCCCGCTGGAGATAAAAGTTCAACTTTGTGCATACCTCTTCACCTGATATTATTATATCAAAAAATCTTACTAAATAATAGTAAGATTACTTCATCACATTTAGAAACATTTGTAACATCTCTAATTTTTCTGTCATATCATTAATTTTATCACTTGTAGTTAATTTAAATTCTTTTTTCATTTCTTCTTCTAGTAAAGTAATACTTGCAGGATTTCTAATAAGTTCTTTATACCAATAAGAGTTATACTTTAAATACATATTAAGTCTTGGATCACTTCTTATTAAAATTAATGTATCAGCTTGCATATTACATATTAATCCTCAAAGTGTTTATATATTGGACGTCTTTCATATTCTTTTGGAGTAGTATTATTACTACTACCTAGTTCTTGAACAAGTGATATGGTTTTTTGAAGACTATTAATTCCTTTTTGAACTTTTTCTAAATTAATTGTTTTAACTGTGTTAACAAGTTCTCTAAAAGCATTTTCACTTGATGATAATGTATTAGTTTTAACTATATTGTTACTAGTAGTATTTAAGTAGTTATTCCAAATATCATTAGATTCTCCATACATATCATACATCTCATAAAATTTTTGCCATGTCATTGAATTATTATTAACATATTTTATCAAACTAGGATTTTTTCTAACAAAAGATTTAAATTCTTCCTTTGACATACATCTCACCTAATTAATTGTATGTAATAAAATGTAGTTTATTTACTCTTTAATTAATTTTTCTAATGTAACTATTTTATATCCTTTTTGATTTATATAGTTAATAATATATTTTAATTCTCTTAATGTATGTGTATTATTTTTTAATGTTATTATAGATCCATTTTCTAATTTAGTCTTAACATCATTATATGGAAAATTACTAGTTGGTATATTAGGAACTATTGTATATAATTTTCTACTACTACAATTAGTTAATATTGTTAAATTTTCTTTTTCACTATAACAAAACTTCATATCTTTATTAGTTATATTAGATAATTCTCTACTAGCTTTTCTAATCCCGTCTATATTGTAATCGCTAGATTTTAGTTCTATTTCATGGGAAGATGAATTAATTAATTTAACTAAATCTGGTGAATCTAATACTATATCTTTATCTATAAAAAATGTTGCTTTTATCTGTTTTGAATCTAATACTTGTACTATATTTTCAACATAGGAATAATCATCAATTATAATTATTAATGCTACATTGTTGTTTCTATCATTTCCTCTGGTAATATATTTATCATATATATTAGAAACACTAACCAAAGGTGTAACTGATTTTAACACTACTAAATCTTCATTAAAAGAACCATATTTTTTCATAGACTCATAGCTTTTATCTAGATCAACCTCTAATCCACTAACACCAGGAATAATACTGTTATTTGAAAAAGTCGCATTAATGGGTTTTTGGGTATAAGTTTTACTAACATTAATAATTTTCTTCATTATAGGATCATTATTTTTAACTACTACAGTTGCAAGATGCGTATAATAAAAACTAAAGCATATAAGTCCCATAACTCCTACTATAGAAAAAAATTTCTTAAACATATTCTTCACCTACGTAATTATATGTATAAGAAATCATTAATTTTCATTAATTTAGAGATTTAGTAAAAATAAATCAAAACCATAGTTATTAGGAGATACTCCCATCTTAGTATTAATATCTATTTGACCAAGGGTTTTAATATATCTTATTAGTTCCATATTAGTAAAGTTATATGATGCTTCCATCGCAAGTTTTACTCTATAAGGATGTATTTTTAGTATAGATGTAATCATATCTTTACTTTTACCTTCATTTATTAATAGTTTTACTTTGTAAATAAGTCTAAATTGATCAGTAGTCATTATTACTATCTTATTAATATCTTCTCCTCTAGAGGTTAATTCTTCATATATTTCAAAAGATTTTTTAATATTCTTTTTTACTATTGAATCTATTAGTGAAAAGACGTTATCATCAAATTCTTTTAAAACTATTTCATCTATATCAGGAATAGTAATAACTTTTTCATCATATTTGTACATTTTTAATTTTCTTAATTCAGTAATAATTCTTTGATTATCATTATTTAAATACCCTATAAGATAGTTAATTGTTTTAAAATCCATCTTATAATCTTCTAATTCTTTTTTTATCTTATCTTCTATAGAAAGATTACTTTCTATAACAATACATTTTTCTTTTAACAACTTATTAATTTTTTTTCTTTCATCTAATTTATCACAGATTATAATAAGTATATTTAGTGGATTTGGATTATTTATATAATCTTCAAGTAGTTTTTCATCTTGTGGTAATTGATTCTTTTTATTAGAACCAGTTAAGAATTCACAAGAAGATGCAATTACAACTTTATTATCAGTAAATAATCCATATGTATTTAATTCTTCTATAACATTGTCTAAAAGTGTTTCCGACAAATCATATCTAATTACATTTTCTTCAGTAAGTTTTGCATCATTTAATATTTTCTTTATCTCTTCATCTATTGTGACCGAGTCATTAGTTATTATTAAGTAATTTTTCATATGCTTCACCTACTTGTATTTATTGTATCAAAATATAGAAAAAAAAGATAGAAAAATTGTAGTTATTGTAGTTATACCTCTTTTAAACAATTTTTTGTTTTTTGCTTTTTTAGAAATATTACATATATTTAATCTAAAAAAGAATCAAGCTATTTGATTCTAATTTAATTATCTTTCATATACTACTGTTTTACCATCAACTGTTCCACCATTTGGCCAACCTTCTATATCAGTTGGTGACGTTAGTGTTATTTGTGTTAGGCTAGGGTTATTACTAAATGCATCAGAAGAAAGATAAGTTAATGAACTAGGAAACTTACCAAGTCCAGTATTTGTTAATTGATTATCGGCAAATGCTTCGTTTATTACTTTTTTTAGGTTAGATTTTTCAGCAAATTTGACAGTTGTTAGCTTGTTGCTTTTAAAAGCATAACCTCCAATTGTTTCAACTGTTGATGGAATAACTATATTCGTTAATTTGTTGCCTGCAAAGCTAACATCTCCAATATATTTTAATTTTGAATCGCTTTCAAAATTTACACTTGCTAATTTATTACTTGAAAACGCATTTTCATCTATATATTCTACTGATTTTGGAATAGTAACAGAAGTTAAATTATTTTTATAAAATGTACCATATCCACAATCAGCACCACAACCACCATACATACTAACTAATTTAGAACCATTTTCAAATTTTAAAGTTGATATATTACTATTATAAAATGCTCCTGCTCCTATTGATACAACAGATTTAGGTATAGTTATTTGTTGTTGATTCTTTAAGTTCCAAAATGCTGCTGAGCCTATTACTTTTATAGCTGAATTTTTAGGAAATACTACTTCTCCAGCGCCATAAACAGAATAAGCACTCATTACTTCTATATTAGGTGGTACTACAACTTTTGCAATGGACAAATTACCAACTATCATAGTACTAACCTCTTCCATGTATACCGCATTAGAAAAATCTATTGTGCCATAGTTAATATTTGTATCACTCATATCTCCATCGCCATAAGACATTAATACAGGGCCACTTCCTACATCATCTATTGTATACCATTTTCCACTTACAAAGTCTTCACCATATTGTGTTTCTGGAAAAAGATATTCATAATATGTAGTAGACGTAACTCCTACTTTTTTTGCTGGATCTTTGCCTCTTAAATATTCTTTTCCAAGTTCACAGACCTCTTCTGTTTTACAATAATTTGCCACCGATAAATTGTATAAAGGCTCTGTATTCATAAGGTTACCAGCATTATTTATATGTTCAACCTTTATAGTGTTATCAGTATCTTTATAAATCTTTGTATTCATATTGACACTTAAAAAATTTGCTTTACTGACAAGTTTTAATGAATTATATTCACTGCTTCCATATGCATATACTCTTTTAATCATATTTTTAGTATCCGTATCAACATTATCACAAATATTTTTTTCTATACAGTTTGATAATGATTCAAATTGTGTTTTTAATTCCGCAAGTTCTTCTTCTGTAAGTTCACCACTATTTTTGGCATATTCAATATATTCATCAAAACTACCATAGCCTCCAGTAAGCAATTTTTCCGAATATTTAATTCTTTCTTTCTCATTTTTTACTATAAAAATATAAGAATCCTCACTTGTATTATTCCAATCATCGCCTTTAGCAGCCATAACTGCTCCTTGTGCTAGAAAGTGTGGCATTGTTCTTTTTACTGGAATACCATTAACCTTAGCTGGTATTA
>ERZ779737.98-NODE-98-length-91075-cov-3.350879_pt1 | contig 91075 bp, 118 predicted proteins | sample MGYA00511889_ERZ779737 | MGnify/ENA primary metagenome ERZ779737 (study PRJEB29588, sample SAMEA2163575) | human gut metagenome | biome: human gut; feature: human-associated habitat; material: faeces | place: Denmark | collected 2008/2010 ...
CTTTTTGTTTTAAATTTTATTTATTTTATCTGAGAGTTATTTTAATTTTTAACTAACAAAATAAAAGCTTCAATATTTCTATTGAAGCTTCATAACTCTTAATTTTCTATAATCTTATTCCATTTTTGCTGCTTTTACCCAGAAGATAAAATTCATAAAGTTTTCATAAGCATTTGGTGAATCCATTGCAATATTGTGATATGCCACTTCATCACATTTAATATCATCTACCTTTACAATATAAAAAGAAGATGTCATGTGTGGAATATCAACTATTGTCATCAACACATTCATCTTACCAAGTTTGCAGTTGATAATATATGAATTGTCATTTAATTGACTTTTCTCATCATCCACATCAGCTTGTCTAATTATCTTAAATGATGTTGAAAACTGTCTAAGAAGGTTAATAAACAATTTTGTTTTCTTTTTCATTCTTGCTATGCATTCTTCCAGATAACTATTGTGAATATAATAATTACATTCCAATTTTATCATATGTATTGCATAGTCTTTATTGTAACTTTCATCTTTGTCATTGATAGATATTTTCTTTGTTTCCAAAGCATCATTTACAATCTTAGTTGCAACTTTTTTACATTGAATAAATGAAGCATTGTCATCTGCAATCATTGGAATACAATACTTTGCAAAGTCAATAGTTTCAATAAATTTATCTAATTTTTCACCACTGTCAATTTCAATCATTTTAATCTTCACCTCTTACAATGTTATTTTCTATGTCTGACAATTCAACTTGAGCAAAATTTCTCAAAACATATTTAAATTTATTAACTTCCTCTACATCTTTGTTGCTAGTAGCTTCATCAACACAGTATTGGTGAAAAGCTATTCTATCAAAATGTTTATCAGAGTCATTTGTTTCTCTAAACTTTGCAAGTGTATATTCTAAAATGTCTGTATTCATTATTTTACCTCATACTCTTTAGCCATTATATACAAACCATCAGCAAGATTTTCCATCTCACATGCAATAGTATTAAAAATTTCTTTTTTCAGTTTTTTGAAGTTTTCATCATTTTCTTCAACACCATATTCATCATGCAATTCTTTCAATATATCATCTACTAAATTTACTGAAAAACAATGCTCATGAAAATAGTTAATTGATTTTTCAAGACTTATAAAACTGTCTGTTATTTTGTCTTTGAAAATTTTAGAATAATCTTCAACATTACAGAAATCTGTAGGATTTAATACTTTCATTTTAACCTCATATTTTACATGAAATTCTTTCAATAAGTTTTTCAATAAGATAATCCATATTGTATTTGATTGAATCAACAACACCAGCTTTTACCTTTCCATAATTTTCATCTGATTCTTCAATACCATATCTATTGTGTATATCTGCCAATGCATCAGCTGTTATATCTCCAATGTTATTAATCAACCATACAAGTTTTTCTTCAGCTATTCCAAATGCCTCATCTATGCATTCACTGAAGCTATTGGAATAATTGTCAACTCCATTTTCTACAACTGTATCAATGTCAACTTTATTTTCCATATTATTTCCTTTTGTTTAATTTTTAATTGTTTATTTATTTTATCTAAGAGTTATTTTATTTTTTAACTTTGTTTTTAAAAAGCAGCTGTCAACTGTTTAAATTGATAGCTGCCAAGGAGATAACTATGAAATAGTTTTAGACAATTCTGAAAGCTTTTCAATGATTAGCATGTTTGGAGCAAGAATTGCTTCAATCAAATCAAGTATACAAACTACCCAAATTAGTATTGAGAAAAAACTTATAACAATGCATCCACATGTTGTCAATACTGTAACTTCTTCTTGATCATCAAGCTCAATAACTATTTTGCTGTGTAGAATCTTATGTCTAGTAAACCAACATACAAAAATAATTATTGGAAACAGCATCAACAGAAATACATCAGTTGCAATAACATACTGAATATATTGCTGAAATGTTTCAGGAATGAATGTTGAAGCTTTGTCAATACTTACATTCAGCATCTCACAAATTTTCAAACCAACTTTATCCAACTGTTCAATGGTTTGTATCTTTTCCATTATTCTTCTTCCTCTTCTTTTTCAATTTCAGCCAAATTCAAAACTGCTTCATCATCATGTGTAAACAAATCTTCTAAAGCAACTTCTGAAATGCCTTCTGGATACATTTGAGACAGATTATACTCTAAAGTATCCCAAGCATTTGCATTGTAAATCTTATCAGCCAATTCAATTGCTGCTTCTGATTCAAAAGGAAAATCCCTTAAATCAACTTCCATCAAAATTTTCATATTTTTACCTTTTGTTTAAGTTTTTAATTATTTTAGCTAAGAGTTATTTTATTTTTTAACTTAAAAATTCAATAACCACTTACCTTCCTCAAACATAAAATGTTTGAATTTTTCCAATTGCTGAAGTTTTTTATAAACTTTATTCTTCTTTTTCCAAAGTGAAAACATTTCATCTATACAACTTTCAACATCTTTCAATTCATCTGGATTATTTTTATAATATTCAACATCAATAATATCTGCATCACTATCAGCTGTTACCAAAATCATAACAACTTCATCTATAGCTTTTTCTAAGTCTTTGAGCTTGTCTCTAGTAACTTGAATTTTTGCATCAATATATTCATGAGCAATATGCTCAGTCTCTTTTCTAAGTTTGTTTATTTGCTTTCCATGGCCAAAGCCTGATCTATCAAGCAATACATCAAAATTAGAAATTTGCCTATGATGTATATCATCAAACATTTTACTTCCTTTTTGTTGAAAATTAAAAAAACCAGCTATTGCCTTTTGATTATTGTAATGATAGCTGGTGGATATAATATCATATCAAACCTATATAAAATTAAGCAAAAATATATGCTTTTACTTTCTTTTTATAATAGTTTTGTCTAAAGACAGCTGCAACTTCCATCAGCTGGAATCTATATGATAATTTAGATTCTTTTATTTTTTCAAATAGTTTTTTCCAGAATTTAAAGTCTAATTTTAATTCTTTCTTCCATTGATTTCTTAAAACCTCTTTAATTCTTTCCAATGTTACTATTGGTGGATAAAACCATTCTTTTTGAAATTTTTTATAACCTCTTCTAGCAATTTCAATTGAAGCTGCTACCATATCTGGAGTAGAATCTGATCCATAGCAAAAATTACCAATAAAACTTGAATAACAAGCATTTACTTCTATAAATTCTACTCCATGAACATTACAAAGTGTTTGTAAGTGTTGTTTTATAGATGAATATCTAAATTTATTCTTACAAAGTCTATTTAATTTTTTACTCCAGAATTTATTATTCTTTTTAAATTTTAAATCTTCAATTGCTAACTTTGAAACTTTAAAATGCTTACATAACTTAAGTATTTCATTATTAATTTGTTGTATTTCATATCTAACTTTGTTGGTTGAGCAGTCTTCATTTAAACTAGACAAATCATAAACCCTTTTATGAATAATTTTAAATTCATCTTTATCATCAAATTCCAATATACTCAATCCAATATAATTTGGATTTAAGTCAATACCTAAGATTCTATTTGATTTTAATTCTTTAAACTTTTTGAAACTTTCTATAACTGTTTCATCATAAGTGATATATAAATTATCATTTTTAATTCTAAATGAAACAGGAGATTGTTTATTTCTCATTGTAAGATAAAGTAATTCAAGTATTCTTTTTCTTTTATGTGACAACTTTTCACATAAATTTAAAACAATATGCTCATTTCTTTTTCTTTTATAAACAACAGAATAATTTTCAATATCTATTTGAAATAATTGATTTCCATAATGCATATAATCACCTTCAGAATACACACCTCTGTTTTTAGATTTTTTATATTCATCTTTAGAAATCAATCCTTTTAAATATCTTTTAAAATCACCAAAAACAACTTTCTTTTCTTGATCTTTAACTTTTTTATAAATACCATATGCTTCTTTAACTGCACATGTAATAAGATATGATGTAAAATTGAATTTACTTACACAATCTCTTCTTATAGATGTTTGATCTTTATTTTCATAAAATCTTTCTAATGAATATCTTACAATAGATGAATAAATTCTTTCATCATTCTTAATAGAATGATTTGAATCTTCATAAGATATTTTGAAAGATATTGTTTTCATATATATGATATAAATATTTAAGTAAAAATGTTACTTTACCATCAGCTGCTTAATCTGATACTGAAGATTCTTATATCTTCTATTATCAGCAACTGATGTATAATACATAAAACTCTTCTTAAGTCTAAAGGGAATTGTTTCAGCTTCAACTTCAACTGCTCTCTCAGCAACATGACTCACAGGGTTAATAAAATCTGCAAGTCTAAGATATTCATAATTTGTTGAGTAAGAATCATTCACAAGCATTCTCTTCTCTTTTCTTACCAATCCTTGTGTATTGAATACTCTATAAGCTTGATTATCAGCTACAAAGTAATATGTATGCTTTGCTTTAGGTGTCTTATAATATTTGATTTTAGTCATTGTATTTATATTCCTTCCTGTTTTCTTTGTCTGTGATTATTACTTTTCCATTTTCAAATGAAATTGTTGCATATGTTGAAAAAATATCAGCTTCATCAACAAAGTCAAATGTATTATCAAATGATACTCTGTAATTAAAAGCATAGCCACCATTTGTATTTTCAACAACTGAAATGCCTGTGATTTGTCCAGTAATCAATGCATTACAGCCTTCAATATATGCATTGATAAGAGAATTAAGTTGATATTTTGGTTTCATATGTTTTATTTTAATATAGAGTTATTTTATTTATTAACTAAATTTTTGTAAACCCCCTCTAATAGCAATTTGTTACTATTAGAGAGGCAGGATAACAATAATATGAAAGAAAGTCTATCTTGCAAAATAGTATTCTGCTGATGAGCCAGGTATTGCCATTATATTGAAATCACAATCAGATTTAACATTAAACCATGCATTGTTAACCATAAACAGTCTTGATTCACCATTGAATGTAACAACATATTTACCATCTGTTGTTACAGCAATTAATTCTGCAACTCCATAATCTGTTTCAACATTCTTACCAATGTCTTTTTCAGTTGCTTTTACTTCTTCATCTTTAGAAAACAATTCTTTAAGATTTTTAGTCATCTTATTGATGAATGCATATCTATCTTCTTTTGAAGAAAAAATTTCAATACCTTCATAATTCTTTACAACCTTTTCAGGATGCAACAAATCATATTCTATGTCAACAGATGTATATTTATAATTAGTATCATCAGGAATATTTTTTGCTTCAAGAATCTGATATACCAAGAATGTATCAGCAGGCTGCCAAAGTTTGAATCTCAAAACTGACTTAGGCTGAGATGATACTGCAATACACTTTCCTTCAATGCTTCTAACCTCAGGTTCAAGTTTCACAGTTACATCAATTTTAATAGTTTCCAATGCAATCAAAGTTTTTTTCCAGTTTGTTGAATCAAAATCTGTTTTAAAAAGAAACACTGAATCTGATGGATCATATGATTCATATGATTCTGCAACATTCCAATGCTCTTTTTTACTATCAATTTCAGGTTTCATTTTAAACCCCCAAACTTCACCATTTTTATCAGCAGCAATATACTTATACTTTTCCCAATTAGGAATATCAATATTCTTAAGTTTGTTGATAATTGCTGTTTTAAATTGCTTTGTCATTTTTCCACTCATATTATTTTAACTTTTGTTTAATTTTTAATTGTTTAATTATTTTATATAAGAGTTATTTTATTTTTTAACTTTATTTGTTTTTTTAATCTGTTTCAGTTCAATGCCAAGTATCACATGAAAAAGAAATACTATGGCAATGAATGATACAATCAAACCAATTATAGCAAAAGCTGGTGTCATAATTATTTTTGTTTAGCTAACTTTAAACCATTATTAGACAGATTTCCTAGGATTAAGATAATCCAAAAAATAACTAAACAGTTTTTTCATCTCTCTCAATAATTGTTGTCAAACCTGTTTCTGTATCAGCTACTATATAGCTATGTAATGGATGAATATCATTTTCATCAACATTTACACAGTCATTATCATGCTGAATCAATGTGTATATGAATGTTTGCTTAGTTTTATCCCAAAAGAAACCAACAATTTCTCCAACAAACAAGCCATTTCCAAATCTATAACTAACTCCTTCTAATAACTTATCTTTATATTTTGGTTGTATTTCCATTATCCTATTCTCCTTTTTTAAACAAATTACAGTGACAAACTCCTTTTGATTCAATCTGCTGTCTACAAGTATCACTTAGACAAGCATGCTTTCCATCTTGCACACAAGGGCAGTTTCTCCAATTCTCTTCACCAAAAAATCTCAGTTTTGCATTGATAATTCTATCAACATTGTTTGTTAATGTATAATTATTATCTTTTGCAATTTTTTCTAATTCTGTCTTAATTTCTTCCTTAGTCATTTTTGTTTTTAATTATTTTATCCAAGAGTTATTTTATCCAAGAGTTATTTTATTTAATAACTACAACCTTCCAATTTCAGCTTCATTATCTGTTGTAAATTCTATTCTCTTAAAATTGTATTCAGATAAGACTCTTTGACAATTTTTACAAGGTTTACTATATCTTACAGCCATATCATCACCATTACCAATTCTCACAACAAATATCTCAATCTTGTGATAATCATCTCTAAATGATCCAAGCTGCTTTATGCATTTTATCTCAGCATGCAACCCAGAATGATAATCCCAAAGTCTATGTTTTACAGGAAAATATTTTCCAAACTTCTTTTCAGGATGATTTACTTTATAATTATTGCAACCAATTGCAAGAATTTTGTTACCTTTTAATGCAAAAGCAGTTACAAACATTTGTCCAGTTTGATGAGTTTCTTTAAGGCTTCTGGCAATGTTTGTAAGCCAAATATGTTTCTTTTTTACTGGAGTAATTTGCATATATTAGTATTCAAACAACATTGTTTTCTTCAAATCATCAACTCCATTTGTCATTATATATTCAAAAGAAAATTCTGTGTTGTTGCAAGTAACCATTTTCTCAAAAGGATCAATGAACACTGTATAATTATTCAAATCACCATGATTGGATTCATTGCAATCACAAATTGCTAACCCAGCAGATGTTTCTTTATCTTTATCAGCAATATCATCAAGAATATTCTGAGTAATAATTCTTGTGAAATATGATATATCATCAAATCTACCTTTAGCTACTTTCAATGCATGAGGAAGAGTATTGACAATATTATTACCTGCCCAGTGTCCATAGATTTCAATACCTTGTTTTGTGTTTTGTTTAATAATTACACTTGCTCTATTTCCCATTTTATTTCCTTTCCATTTTTAAAAAAATATCCACAAGAAAATGATAAGAAGCAAACATCCATACCCTAGATTTGCATTTTCATAATCTTTTCTCTCCTTATACTGTGATCTAGATTCTCTGTAAGGGTAAGTTTTACCATTCTTTGCTCTATATGCCATATTACTTCCTTTTGTTTTTATAAATTTTAAAAGATAGTTACATTTTAATTTTTAACTAAAAATAAAAAATTGGGTTAGATTTCTCTAACCCATTATATTCCACTTTTTTCTAGATAGTGTCTTAGACAATCCTAGTCAAAGTATGCTTTGAATATTTTGCAAGTTTCTTATTACTACCAACTTGTACAGTCTTTGCTTCACTGCTGAAAAACCAAACACCCCACTGCTTATCATAATCTGGTTTCATATCAGATGCAACAACCTCTCCATTTTCTGTAACAACTAACCATTTGAAAACCTGTTTAGCTTTTTCACCATAGTTAATTAGTGTTTTGAGTTGATTTTCTGTCAATACTGTTTTTGGTTTCATATTCAATTCCTTCTCTTCCTCTCTAATATCACTTATTTGTTGTTTATAATCTTCAATTTCTGCTTCACATTTAATTTTTTCTGATTCAAGTTTAGCAATTTCAGTTTTATAATAATCAATTACATCAGGTAATGTAATCCATAAAAATCCAATCAAACCACACACAATAATAAATAATGTAAATTTAACTTCACCTGATTGTATATAGTTACTACAAGCTAACAATCCACCACAAGTAACTGCCAAAGCAAATACAAAAAACCACAAAACTGCATTCACAGCTTTTGCCATATTCAAATCAAAAGCTATACCTTTAAGCTTCTTTTCAAGATATAATATACCTTCTTGCAACAATTCCATTATTCTACCTTTCTTTTAGTTTCACATTCTTCAAGTGTATTCTCAAAAAACTTAATATCTCTTTTAAGTTGTTTATAATTTTCATTTAATATATAAAACAAACTTCCAAACCAACATTCCACACCTATATAAAATACAATGTTAATAAATGTTAGTGGCATTTTAAACCATACATAATGTATTACACAAAACATTCCTATTAACATTGCAAAAGCAAACCATATAAGACATTTGCAAGCTTGCATTCTAATTATATTTTTATTAAGCAATTGTATTTTTTGATCAATTTGATTCATCTTCTAATTTGAATTTATATTCTCTGCATTCTTGTTTAAGCTGTTTAATATAATTGCTAAGTGATTTGTATTCAATGAATAACAAACAACCAACTCCACCAATAAGTATATAGCCAAAGCAATTAAAAAGAGTATGCATTATTGTAAATGGCAATTCAAACAAAACTATGTAACTTAGCATACTGGCAAACATAATTAAAACAGCAAAACAACAAAATGCAAAAAACTGCAACCATCTTGCCTTAGTCAAAGCAGTTTTAGCATTTAGATAACATCTTTCAGTATATGTCATATTATTATTTTATATAGGAGTTATTTTATTTTTTAACTTCCTTGGCATTTTTTAGATATCTAACAACATCTTTAACATTGATAGCAACTATACTATTAGATAAAACATTACAAGTTAGACTGTCATCAAAAGCTGACTTTACAACCCAGTTATCTGCTACTGTATCATAATGATCAATAATAACCAAATCACCTGGATCAAATCCAAATTCATCACCCTCAACAGTTGATGTAATTACAGCTAAACTACCTTCTACAATATTGATATGCATAATTTTATTGACTAATTATTTCAAGATTCTTGCTATTAAACCATTCTTCATCAATACCATCATCCCAATTGAAAATTATATATTTTGGTTTGGTTATTATATCAAAAAGTATATCAGATAACTTTGGTTTGAATAGCTTTGCATTTTTAATAGCATTGTCAATGTATTTATCTAAACTGTCAGATGATTGACAATTGATTTCATAATTGTTTTCAAAACAATAACTTTCTCTTTCATTTTGAAACATGCATTTATCAGCATCTTCATCATCTATTGCTATCCTAATAAAATATGCTTTTTCAATTTTAACCATACAATGAGCAAAAGATTCTATCCAATGCATATTTTTATTCATGCAATATGTATAGATGTATCTAAGTTTCTGATAAGGTGATTGAATATGTTTAGAATAATCATACCAATCTATATCAAATGACATATTAGCAAATTCATCTGATAGTTTAAGAAGATAATTATCCCAAATATCATCAGGATATTTTTCTTCTTTAGTAAAATTCATACCTAAAATATGCTTTTCTTTTAGCATATTCTTATTCAAACACAATACATGTGTTGATGATGAATTGGTTTCAAAAACATTATTTCTTATTTGTTTCATTTAGAAATTATTCCTGTAGATATCTTTCTTGTTCAAATCATAGAAAACATCTCTGATGATGTTTAGCCAATGTTGAATATCATCCAAAGCAGTTACCAATGCTTCTTGTTTTTCTAATTCTTCTTTCAATGAAGTATTTTCTTCCTCGAGGGTTTCAATTTGAAGTTTCAATTCATCAATTTCATTTTCCATAACTTACTTTTTCTCAAGTGGATTACTGTTTAATTCTTGAATCAAACTTTCAGTAATTTTCAAATCTTTGCTAAACTTTTGCAAAACTAAATTATAAAAGTAAATTGGAAAATTACTCTTTTTCTCAAAAACTGTCTTTTCACAATTTTCAATTTCAGATTGAAATGTATTCAATTCTTCAATAAATGATTTTCCAGTAAAAGCTTGCATCCACATATCAATGTAATGTATAACAGCATCTTTGGCATCTCTTACAGTTTCTTTATTGATGTTTTCTTTCTCTTCATTAGTAATTTCAATGCTTCCATACCAGAAATCTTTATGTCTATGATACAATGAATAGCCATTGTAAGTTACTTTAATGTCATAAGACTTATATGTTTTTGCTTCTATTTCAGTTTTCATAATTTTATTTTAATTGATAGTTATATTTTATTTTTTAACTTTTAACCAACCCTTTTACAGTTGTAAACACATTTTTTATTTGTCATGACAGCTTTGAGATATTTCTTGTTTCTTAAAACTTCATCAAATGATTCAATCTCTTTAGCTAGAAAATGATCATCAAAAACTCCCCATTCCTTTTCAGGTTTGATTGTTTCAGTATACTTTTGATTCTTTGCTTTTCTGGTTTTCTTTTGCCAATTGACTGTGTATTCATTTTGCCAAACATCATCTAGATCATCTGCATACCAAGGATAATTACTATAACTATCTTTACATCTATGATAATTTGACAAAGGTTCAAGCAATATATATGTAAGCAATGGATTATCCAATTCTGATGTAAATACTCTATATTTTTGACATGTATCTTTTATTAGCTTAACATTTTTCTTCTGTTTCAAAACTTCTAAATATTCATCTGAAGCAAAGAAGACAAGATCAAACATAAGAAAATGTATTTTCCAATCTTTTTCATAACATTTCTGAATGAATTGCATTATCTGATTCATTACAAAAACATAGTTTTCAAGTCTTTCATCTGTAATCTTGTTTTGCACAAGATATGTCCAGTAAAGTTTTGCTTTAGAAAGAGTTTTAATATATTGCCTATCTTCTAAATCTGGGTTAGCAAATATAGGATTAATACCTTGCAAATACATCTTATCTCCATCAGCAAGTCTGCTTTGAAGCATGTTACTAGCAACTAAATCAATACTATACTTACAAAGAGGATGTTTAGTATATTCTCTAATACCTTTCAATCCTTCAATACTCAAAACATGAGTTGAAGAGGAATTGGTTTCAAATACAGACTTTCTAATTTGTTTCATACTATTTTACCTTTTTAAATTATTTTAAAAGATGGTTATATTTTATTTTTTAAGCTATTCATAGCTATATGTGATTATCATACAACTCCAAGCTGCATTCTGCACAAGATTGGTTGAAACAATAACTATTTTAGCAGATTCTTTCTGATTGATTTTATCAATCCATTCTTTGTATTCTTCATACACATCATAAACACTTGCTGCTGCAATTTTGTGGGTAGCATATATCATTTATAATATCTTTTAATTGTCATTGTTGTATGTTTTGGAATCTCAATAATTTTCTGAGTATCAAAATGAGTTTGATTTACATATTGTGAATAGTCACTTTGATTATCAATTGTTGCTGCATAATGATATTGCATAAACAATGTTTTATTATATGTAACAGATTCATCAAATACAATATTACAATCTTTATGATTAACTATTGAATATTGCATATTGCAGTTATCTTGATTAAACACAAAATTGTCAGTTTCAATAATTGCATTTCTTGATTTAAATACTTTATAATATCTATTACTCAAATAACTATTAAAAATTGAATATTTATACAATTGTTCAATCATTATTTTATCTGTTACAGCTAACACAACTCTTTGAAAATGAGTTTTGCTTAATGTGTATAATTTAACATTAGCTTCATTTGGAATTTTAACATAATATATAGGTTTGAATTTTGCAGCTAAAGGAAATATCTCATCATTTGTTATGAATGATTTAAAATAAATTACATCATCTAAAGAAAAACAAAAATGAAATCCTGATTTACCTATTTCTATTTCACCTTTATATTCTTGCAATTTATATTTTTCATATTCAAACACATTATCAGTTTTTAAATTGGGTTTAGTAAAAAGTTTGTCATCTTTTTCAAAATCAAACATTTTTAACCCAATTAAATAATCTTTAGGATATGGTTGAATATTCATCTATTTCCATTCCTTTCTGTGTTGATAAACATCCTTATATATTTCTCTAAATGTTTTGTTACCAATAGGTTTTCTATCTTTAGAAGTTGATTGTCTTCCATATTCTTCTTTAACAAAATCCAAATATGCTGTTGAGTTTCCATCCCCTCCCATATATTGAGTATCAACAACTTCCTTAGGCAACTTGCTCAATACATCCAATCTTTCCAATGCCAAGTTATCAAAGCTTGTTACACCATTAAACTCTTTAAGAAAATCTAGAATATTTTCTCTCCAGATTGCTGTTTGTTTATCATCAATTGCTTTCTTTTCTTCAGACAACATTCCATATCTTCCAAAATTCTTCTTACCAAGAATCAAAACTTTAGGATGTTTCCAATTGCAATTAAAAAGCTTTTCCTTAACATTATAAAAACTGTTAATACCTTCTATAATATGTATTACAATGTTAGAAGAAACATCTTGCAACTCTTTATCATTCAAGAAGTTTTCCAGATTATAATCCATAACAGAAACACCCAACCCTTTAATCAAACCTCTTTTAAGATAATCAATTGTCTGTTGTCTATATTTACCATTTGGTGAAATATGATTATAATTCATTGTAATATTGATGATATGATTTCTTGATTTTTCTGTTTCAAGAAACTTTTCAATACCAGGAGTTGTTAGAGGGTTTCCTCCACCAATAGCAAATTCAATACCTTCTGGAAGATTACTTCTCTCAATCATATCTGAGAGTTTTTCAAGATTACCATGTTTACCAGAAGGAGATGATTTTTCATGACAAAATTCACAAACTGTCCATGTACCATTTTTGGTTTGAAATGATCCTTCACAAAAATTAGTAATTTTTATATCACAACTCTCAGGAAATTCCAATTCAGGCTCAATGCCATATTTCTCATCATCCCATTCTCTTATCTTTGTACCATCATCATAGATAGTAACATCAACACATCCATTTTTGTAATTTGCTATTTTCTTCATATTATATTTTTCTTTTTGTTTTTTAAAATATTATATAAGAGTTATTTTATTTTTTAACTTATTATACAAAGAGAGTATCAACTATTACATTGATACTCCCCTGGAATAATAATATGAAAAATTATTCTGTTACTGATTTAGCAGGTGAAGAAGAATTGTTTCTATTCATTCTCTTGTAAATCTTTTCCAAATCAGCTGCCATCAAAGCACTATGCTTATCAATAACTGCTTGAACACTATTGATAATACTTCTAAGCATCTGCTGATACTTTTCCATTTCATTGGAAAATCTCTTAAACAATGCTTCTGAACATTCTGTATAAACATCATTGAAATACATCTGATATACAGTCTTGCCATCTTCTTTCAATCCAGTTACTCTTACTTTGGTAAGATGTTTATCTTCAAGAAATGATTTACCAGCATTTGTTACTTCAATGCAAGTGATACCTTTATCTCCAACTGATCTCTGTTCAAGCTTTGGACAGCCTCCTCTTGTCTCACCAATGAAGAAGAATTGCTGAATTTCATCTCCCCTCTTAGGCTTTGAATTGTTTGCTGTATGTTTAGCAACAATATCTGAAACAGAGTTTAATGCACAAGTCAATTCTTCTTCAAGAAAATGACAATCTCTCAGAGAAAGATTTTCAAAATCTCCACCAAAAGCCTGGTAAAAATTGTTAATTGCTGCATTTGCTTCATGACTTACTTTTTCCATGTTATATATTCCTTTTATTTTTTAAGTTTAGTTTAATTTTGTTTTAATATTTTAAACAAGAGTTATTTTATTTTTTAACTAGCTTTCCAATTTTATCCATTTGTTTAAATTCTACTGTTGAATATCTTGGAACAGGTGTAATATATTGTTCACCATCATATCTATTTACATATTGCACAAGTTTAGTTTTGTTTGTGACAGTGAGCAAATTGCTGGTATTTGAAAATATTGTATAATGTTTACCAATAAATGCAGTATCTATTGTTACTTTTCTTGCTCTTGTTTGAACAAGAGATTTAACTGAATAGTCAGTTACTTCATGTGTTGATATTTCTGGTTTATCTAGTAAAGAATGTGGGAAACTAAATACAGATTGCTCTAAAGCCCAATACATTACTTCACCATAATTTAATTGCCTATCAACATTTAAATTATTTGTAACATATTTACATGTGAATACACCATTTTTGCATCTTTCATATTCATATAATTGAATTTTATCTTTTGCAGTCACATAAAATACTGGACTTATCATTACTGCATTTGGATACTTTTTATCAACATGTGTTTTAAAAAGATATTTATAGTCACTAGCAGAAGCTAAATCTAAACAAAAATGAAAACCAGCTTTACAAAATTCTATTTTACCATCATATTTATTTTTACCTAACTGATATATTTGTTTGTAACCATCAGGTTGACAATATGGAAGATTTGTCTTTTTATCAATCCCATCAAATATTTTTATTCCTTGTAAAACTTCACCTGGGTTTAATTTAATTTCCATTTTTACTCCTTTACATTTTTAATAACTTTTCCAACTTTATCACACTGTTCAAATGTTATTGTTGTGTGTCTTGGAATTGGTATGATATATTGTTCATAGCCACAATACCTATTTACATAATGTGTATAATTAGTCTTATTTTCAATAGTCAATTCTTTAAATGAATCTGAAAATATTGTATAATTATTACCAACTAAAGCAATATTATCTATTGTTACAAAAAAAGTATAAGATTGTTGAAAAAGAATTTTACTATTGGAATCCTGGTGAGATGTTGTTGATATTGGTTTATTCAATACAGCATATGAGCTAATCATACCATGCTGTATTGAATAATTGATTATTTCTTCACAACTAAATTGTCTACTAAGTTTTAATTTATTTGTAACATACTTTTGCTTATATTCACCATTATGCCAATATGTTTCTGCTTTTATTTTTCCAACTGCATATACATTATACACAGGATGTATTATCATTGCTTTTGGATACTTTTTATTTTTATATAAACTGAAAAGATCTTTATAATTAAAAGCATCTTGCAAAGTCATACTAAAATGAAACCCACTTTCACAAAGTTTAAGTTTACCATCATAATAATTGACTATGCTATTTGTTTCATATATTTTTTTACTATCAGCATCAATAGCAGGTTGACAATATGGTTTTCCTGTCTCTTTATCTATACCATCAAATATTTTTACCCCAAGCAAAAACTCATTTTTATCTAACTTAATTTCCATAAATTTCCTTTTGTTTAATTTTAGTATAGAGTTATTTTATTTTTTAACTAACAGTTTTATTATAATAAACACTATAATTAAAATTGCTACTGGAATTAAGATGGGGGATAAAACCCACCACCAACTCCAATCAATGACATTGCATAGTTTCAATATTATGAATGTCAGTGTCAATAAATCTAGAAAATCAACATTTAAACCAATGTTATTATTTTTCATTCCGATATTTCTTCTTTATTTAATAACTCAATTATCGTGTTTAATTCTAATTCTGAATAATAATTTTTTAAATATGATTCAGAACTATTAATATCATTTAAATATCGTTCTAATAATTCTTTATTAGTTAATAATTTAAAATTCTCAACTTCTTTTAAACAGGTTTGCAAATATTCTTTTGTATTTATAGTATTATTTTTTATACAATATTCTATTATTTCAATAAGATAATTAACAATACTACCTTGCTGTATGCGTTTTTTCTTTGAATATATATATTTTCTTATTAAAGAATGATAATCATCTAATTGGTTCATAAATTTCAACTAATCCTTCATAATCTTGAAATATATTTTCAATCATATTTTTCAAATCTTCAAATGAAAAATGACCAATTCCACAACCTAATGCACAAAAAGCAATTGAAATATGTTTTGAATTATCTTTTTGATTTAAACCGTCTAATAATCCTTTTAAATAGAACAATCCATTTTGTATTGCTTCTCTATTTGCCAATGATCCTGGATAAAACATTGTAGGAAAATTACATATTAATCGGTTATCAACACAATGAATAATAGGCATTCCTAATTTATACTTTTTGTTTTTACAAAGTTCTTTGTATTCATCATACATTTTAGGATACTTATCTGCAAATGCCTTTGCAATTCCAGCACCCATAATACCAACACAGTTTACTGCATTAGTAATAATATCACATTGAGAATTAAACAAATTTCCTTTTATAATTTTAATCATTCTCAATTTCTTTTTGAATCTTATCTTTTAAATTAATAAGTTGATTTAAATAATCTTGTAAATATTCGTCTAGTGCTTCTATAATATCCTCATGAGGATAGTTTTCGGACATATATTCTATAAAAGGAAGAAATATATTATCATACATCGATTTTTTTAATTCTAATATTTCAGCCTTTTCATTAAATTCATTAAATTTTTTAATGTATTCTTTCATATATTTTTATTATATAAAAGAGTTAAAAAATAAAAGTCCTGTTAACAGGACTTTTAAAAAATTTTATTGTTGTAATTTTTGTATTAAATCTCTTCGTAATCGCTGGATGTTATTTTCATCAACATCCATATCATTTTCGTGTAACTCGTTAAATATTATATGATTAATTTCTTCAACAAGTTTATTCAAAATCTCTTCCTTTTCCGGAAACTCATCCCAAGAATAATAAACATCCGGATCGCGTGTTTGAAACGAAAAATATTTTTCTAAAATTATATCATTATCTGATTTATTCATATAATTATTTATTCTCTTCGAACTCATTATTATAATACCAAGAGTAATTTAAATATGTACTAGGAAATGCTTTTTTAAAAATTTCTTTAGTTGCGTTGATCATATTTGTTAAATGATTTTCAATATTTCCTTCTTTATCTTCAATACTCCAATATAATTGATGTTTGTTTTTCTGAAAAAATAAAGAACCTATAAAAATATTATCAACAAATATTTTTATTTTATCATCTTGTTTTTCAATTTTAATATTTTCTTTCATACTTCAAAAATATGGCGATATTTCTATCGCCATTGTATTTAAATATTTTTATATCGATTTGGATTATTTTGTTTCCGTGCTTTAAGTATTTTGGTTGATACCCGATCACCCAAAACAGGATCTGTTACAATAGGACCCCATGAACGACCCATAGTTTTATGTGTTATATCTTTAATTTTTTCTCTAATCTGTTTCTTAGCCATATTAATATTATATTTTAGAGTTATTTTAATTAAATTTCCCAAGGAAATTCAATCCATTCATCTTGCTGTTTCACAGCAACTTTGAAGTCAACCATTTCCTGCTTACCAGTAACTGTGTACATAGTAGCATAAGTAAATTGCCTATCAAATGAATTAAGTGCAATTATGTTTTTAATGAAATTAATAGTGTCACCAGTATCAACAATATCATCAACTACTAAGATATTTTTATAATCACCAATCTCAGCATGTTGTGTAAATCTCATTTCATCAGTTTTCTTATCTCCATTATAAGATGAGATACCAACATATCTAATAGGTATATTTAGCTGATAGGAAAGCAGTGTTCCTATAATTGATCCCCCTCTAGCAACTGCTAATATACAATCAAATTGTTTACCTGAACAAAAATTCTTTAAATCAGAAACAAATTTGAAAACTTCACTCCAGCTTACTCTTATTTTATTGCTCATATTACCACCAAAGATATTTCCTAATTTTTATAATTTTTTCAACAATTTTTTGATCTTCTATCTCAATTGCATCATCTGCCCAGATTTCACACCAAACTTCATCATTCATATCTTTTTTATTTTTAGCAGCATATTCATATGCTTTCTTTTTACCCAATACCTTAATTAAAGATTTCATTGGATTCTTTTTGTATTGTTCATGTAATTTCTTCTTATTTTTTGTAATATATGCATAACAATACTCAATTGTCAATGCAACAGGTTTTCTTTCATTAATATATTCAGTATTCACATACTCATTATTTGTATCTTGACATTCTGGCTCATCTCCCCAGAGACATGTTCTGAACCCTTTTTTATAGAAATTTACTAATTCAGCAAAGATTAATTCTTTCATCAACCAGCCACTATCACAATTACCAACTTCATATATTGGTTTATTGAGATGACTGTTTACTGGTTTCCACATTCTATACAAACAACATTTCCATTGTTTAAAATAATCAATAAAATTGTCTTCCCAAGAAACATTCCAGTTTTTAAATTCTGATATATCCCAATGAATTTCTTTTATTCTGGAAATTGTCATAACAATTAATGCAATTGGAAATATAATCAACCAATTAATAACAATTGCAATATATCTCTTAATATCTAAGTATATATCTTCTATTTTTTCTTTAAGATTCATGTTTGATATTTTAAGGTTTAACTTCAAAGACAAAAAAATTCCCCAGTCAGAATTTGCATCTGATCAAACTAAGTCAAAGTTAGTTATGCTGCTGTTACATCACAGGGGAGTATTAAATTTAAAATTGTAAGCTTCCTTGAAAACTTTGGAAAAACTTCTGGAAGCATGCACCAAAAGGAAATAAAAAGGTGCAAGTTTTTGTGCAGTTTGGGGTTAACTGCCAACATATTTTTATATGAAAGAAAGGCCAAGATAACAGACAGCTTGTTATCTCTAAACTCCACTATATCTATTTGTTGCTGTCAAATATAGCAAGCTAAGATTAAAAGCCAATTACAGGATTCGAACCTGTGAAGCTGAAAAGCAAATCATTACAAATGATTCCTCGTTAACCACTTGAGTAAATTGGCATTAAAGTGTTAGGTAGATGTAGGTAATGCTCCTACTGCAAACTCCTTATGAGGGAGTTATGTCACTATTTCCATCTATCTACCAATTGTCAAAGAGTATTGCTTCTAATTTTATAGTTGGAGAAGCTAACCAACCACAATATTATTTCACCCATGCATTGATTACTTTAATATGGAGTGACTTTGTAGCATTCACTTTGCTGTGGTTACCACAACTTTAATCATTCTAAGAGATTAAAGCTTAACTTGATTTGCAATTATACACACCTGGAATATTTAACCTTACACTAGTCTGTTTTTTGCTATAGTATAATGACTAGCTTGTGTATTAGATGATACACATCATCTTCCTGTATTGCACCTATGTATTGGGTAGAGTATGCTTCCTCTTTCTTCTGGAATTGCAAAATTCTTTAAATTTTCTCAATTGGTAATTTGCTATGAGATTAAAGATTACTCATAATAAATATTGCACTTCAGTTATTCAGTCAACCAGGTTAACTCTAGATTTTTAACCCTTTTCAGGTAGCAGATTGTATACTACTAAATCCTCCTACAAATTCTTGTGCAATTCAGGTGATTACAACTATACTATCTGGATTGATCCTATCCAATAGTAAGCATACTTTACTTATTTACAATACTTAAACCATATTTCATACTTTTCAGTATTCCACATGTCTTTTAACTCACTTGCATAGTTTGTTCAAGCAAACAAATCACCAATTGAGAAAATTTATTTTAAAATATCAAAGAACAAAATGGCTAATGTAGGTAATGCTCCTACCCAGCGATAACCGCAACGGATTTACAGTCCGCGTCCTGTCTTTAAGGAATAATTAGCCTTAAAATAATCGAGCGTATCTCAATCGAAGAGCTCCTTAAAGTCCCAAACTTCACGTGCAAGAACCACCACACCCTACGCTCGTAAAAATATTTTTAAAGAACAATAATAATTATATTAAAAATATTTAATATATCAACATATTTTATTCAAAAGCTCTTATTACATTTACAAAATTTGTAAATGTGCCAAATGCTTTAATTACATCTGAATATTTTAAAAGAAAATTAAAATCTTTAATTTGATTTCTAAATTCATCACGAATCAATGATACCCCATTGATATGTCCGTCAATGAAATAAAAGTTCATTAAAACTTTAATTTGATCTTTGGTCATATTTAAAATGTTGTTATTTTTAATTTCTTCAATTAATTTTTCGACTGTAATATTATTTTTCATACTTTTATTATAAATAAGAGTTAAGAAAAAATAAAGAGGTAATATATATTACCTATTATAATAAATTTATGTAAAATATTACATCAACTATTTTTAATGATTTAAAACCATAAATTACTCACCAGTAATTTTAGATTCTAATAAACGATCCGTAAGATATTTACCAAATGCTTTGATTGCCAAATATTCAGGTGAATCCGTAGGTACACCTTGAATTAACATTGCTCTTTCGTATGATGTACAAAAAGATTTAGCCTTTTTAATATCTGACATGTTTAAAATTAATTTTTTAATATAATTTATATCTTCTTTTAATAAATTAACATTAAAAGAAGATAATTGTGATTCAAATGCCAATATAGTATCATCATCACCATTAATCAATGCAATGTTAAAAATTTGTACGGGTGTTAATTGTGTGTCATCAACAACAAATTTATTTTCTTTTATTTCCTGATATTTATTAGGATTTAATTCAAAAAAAACCTGTGGCCATATTTTTATAGCAACAATATCTTTAACTTTCATTTCATCATGCAGCCAATAATATGCAGCCATAATAGTTGTTATATATTTTTGACATTCAGCTAATTGTTCTTTTGTTGCGTTTTTATCAGCGAAAACGTTTTGCCATTTTTCAAATGCAGCAATAAAGTCAGTTTTATTTGCCTTTATATAATTTTCACGTTCAGTGCGAACTGATACGCTATCCTGATAAACTGGTAATTCTGTTTGTAGTTGCTCAATTGTTTTAGCAAAACCACAAACACTAATTAAACTTATTAATGTGGTAATAATATATTTTTTCATAATTATTTTGAAACTTTTGTATCAATTAAACGGGATGTTAATACTTTATTAACTATTTGTATTTTTTCTAAATTATTGCAATCTTTTAAAATCATTGCATTTTCATATGCATTACAAATTTCTTTTGCCATTTTAATATCTCTGGTATTTAAAAGCATAATTCGTAACTTTTCAACATTTGATTCTAATATTTCTTTTGAAAATTTATCAAAATTATCTTTATTAGCATAGAGACCATTTAAATCATTAAACGAAAAAGATAAATACAACCTAAAATTATATGATAAAGTATATCCTTCAAAAGAAGCATAATTTTCATTTTTTAATTTTTTCAATTCATTACCATTGTTTTTTAAAAAACGGATGCAATTAATACTAAATTTTTCTTGATTTGATGCATCCATTTTTTCATTTACTTGAGCATAATAATAAGAAAACATAGAACGTTTTAAGTTAATATTTTCTTTTTGTTCTTTGTCTAATTTACTAATTGCTAATGAAAATTCATTCGAAAAATTATTAGTATATGGTGTTTTTTTAAATTCTAACCATGCGTTTTGTAAATCTTTTACATTTTCCGATGCCCACTGTGTAGCAATTTGCCAGTTTGAATTAATATCTTTAAACTCTGTTGCTAATTCATCAATATTTTTTGCAAATAGTTGTAGTCCAGCAACACCTAATAATATTGTTATAATATATTTTTTCATATACAATTATTTATTATAAATGATAAAATTAAATTATCAATAATTTTATTATTAAATCATATTTTTCTTTCATCTAAAGGATATTGTCTCATATTTTAATTATTTAACCTCCTCAACTCCTGTTGTTTTCTGTGACATTTCATTCAAAATTAATGAATCACAAAACTTCTTATAGTCATCTTCTTTAGAAAAGTCTAAACCAACATCAAAAGTAAAACTGCCAAACTCTTCAGCAATCTCGATTGGAGGTTGTATTGAGCCTAAATCGACTTCAGCTGATTTCAATATATTTTCAATAGCTTTTAATGCTAATTGTTCATTATCAAACACTTTAGCATAAATTTGTTGATTATTAATATCAGTGTCTACTGTTATTTCAATATCAGCAGCCTGCTTTCTATATGTAATTCTAAGTTTCATTTATTTTTTTCATTATGTATGTCAAATTAGACAAATCAAGCATTTTAAAATGATTATTTATTCTATCCAATCCAACATTGTTTTGTATTGAGTGAACTAAGTCTTTTAACAATTGAAGACTGTTACTCTTAGTTATATATAACAAACTAGAATCAGAATAATCTTCTAATTCAAGCTTGAACCTCATTGTGTCTGAGGTTACAAAGATTTTAAATACTTGTTTCTCACCATTATCAAGCTGATAACAATGCCTTTTGTAATTAATAATCCATGGATCTTTCATTTCAATAACTAATACATAAAAATTGTTTATATACTAATTATTTATCATTTCTATCAGTTTCTTTATCTTCCCATTCTTCTATCTTCTCAAACAAGTCAACTTTTTCATCCCAAAGCAAATATGTTGCTGTTGCAATAACAGTTGATGTAAGAATGCTAATTGCTACAAATATAAAATTTGTAAACAAAAACAAATATATCATTGTTAGAAACATAGCTGTTAATGCAAATTTTGCAATAATATTTGCAAACAATCTATGTGTTTCAATCCATTTCAATACTTTATTCTTCATAATATATATTCCAAAAAGTTTTATATTCCAAGTCAGCCACATCATCATATTCCAATCCTAAAAATATATAGCTATTATTTACATATTTTTCAGCTTCTTCCAAACCAAAATGAAACATTCCAATTAGTGTATCTTTTAGATAAACTGCTGTTACTTGCTCTGCTATAATATTTTTATTCATTATTATCCTCTTCTATTATTTACTTCTTGTAATTGTGTTGCAGATTTCATAATTTATTCCATATAATCATCATAAATTGTGATTCTTCCTTTAATACCATGTTGATTGTATTCATCTAAAATAGGTTTATCAACAATAATATTACAATCAATTTTTTCAATTAACTGCATCAATTCTTCTAAATTTTCAACTTCAATAACATTGACTGAATAATAACCCTTTTTACTATCATTTGCAATATTTACTGTGGTAAGTTTATCTTTAAGGATTGGATATAAATCTACTATCTTAAGATCAGGTTTATGATACCAGTTATTATTTACCTCTTGTGATTTTATTGAAAATTTCATATTTCCTTTTACTCCATATAATCATCATAAATTGTAATAACACCATTTAAACCATCATCATCAACATCATTAGTTGCATCATACACAATATAACATTTGCAACCTTCTACTAAATCATTCAATTCTTCTAATGAATTAATTTCAATAGTAATTATGTTTTTATTATCATCAGGTAATTCAGTAATTTTGTCTTTTAGGTATGGATACAATTTGAGCATTTCTTCAAATCTATCTTCCACCCTCCATGCATGATTACAAGCTTGAACTGAGTCTATTTGAAATTTCATAGTCTGATTTGTGAATCCATTAATTTTGATTGTTTATCTCTTAATTTTGCAATTTTTTCTTGCAAGTTAACTATTATATTTTCTGTATCAGTTACTATATGATCAATATAGTATATTTTATCCAATAGAATACTCATATAGTTGTTTACAAATTTGTCTGATGTAAATACTTTTCTAATCACATCTCTATATGTTTTCTTAGAAATTTTATTTTCATAAGGTATTTCAATTTTATCAATATTACCTCCAAATAAATTACTTGACAATACTTTATGCTTTGCATAAATAACATGAGCATATGGATCAATATCTAACTCTGGACAAGTTACAGTAAACCATAACTCTCTAGGGGTTTCCCATTCAATATCATGTAAGTATATCTTAACTTTGCCAATTGTGATAGTTGCAGATTTTGGTTTACCAATTGTTTTATAAAATCTTATCTTTGGTTTCATTTTATTTCCTTTTGTTGTTTTATTTTAAAAGATAGTTATATTTTAAATTTTAACTTCTTCTGGATATTTAACTTGTATTCTAAAATGTTTCAAAACCATTTTGCATAATGCTTCAACAGTTACATCAAAAGCCTTTTCATCTTTATCCCAATTTTCATTTGTCAATGGAATAAACAATTCAGACTCATGTTCACTGATATTAATGTTTAATAATCTACACAAAGTATCACATTGTAAACTTGCATTTAGATTCATACCAGGAAATACACTATCTTGTTCTTTAAACAGATAATCATAAACTTGCTTCCACTCTGTTATCTCACCATCAACAATCTTTTGTCTTAGAATCTTTCTATTTTTATAATAAGACTGACATTTATTCCAATCATCAACAGCTTCTTTAATTGTATCAAAAACTGGAATATCTCTTGGAATTATAACCATACCATCATATTTTTCTCCAGGCTCACAGTCTTCTCCACCTGATACAAAACTACTTGGACAATGAAGAAAGTATTTACCAGCTTTAGTAATATGTATCTGAGGCAAATTTCCACACTGTGAGCAAGTATAAAGATTCTTACCTTGTATACTTATTATCATAACACCAGGATAATCACAATATTGGTAAGCCAAAATAGCTGATTCTGGATCAAAATAATAAGTATATTCTTCTGATTGTTTTGAAACAATCCAAGTTGATAAAGGTTTAGCTAACATTTGTATTCTAATAGAAATTTTAAAAATTTATCTTTAAGAGAATCCAATGAATTTGCAGATATTCTTACTGGGTTAATTTTAGTAAAATCATCATCAAGTTTTCCAATATAAACATCAAAATGAATAAAATCAACCATTTCTCTTATTTCTTTCAATGTTGCATTCTCACAGTTTACAAACAATTCAATTCTTAGATTCTTTTCATCATCTTTAAAAGTAAAGAATGGGTAATTTGCAATATATTCATTATCTTCATTATCTTTTTCAGGCATCAGATAACTAAGATAATCTAAACTTGCAGTATTGTCATTGAAGTTTTCTTCTAATTTATTAAAGTGTTTTAAGATTTCTTTAGCTTGCTTTGCTTTCATAGTTTCTTAAGATATCACAAATTGTATTTTTTAACTTTTTTAAGAATCTGAAATCTGGTGATGTAAATTCAACATAAAACTCTGGATCATTATCATCAAAATCATCTTCATCTGTATAATGATAAACTGTAATAGTTAGAAAATCAGCAGTCTGATCAATTATTTGCTGCAAAGTTACAAAACCATCAACTGTTATAAATATTTGAAAATGAATATTTTTGATATAAGACTCAAAATTGCATGTTACTATCCCTGTTTCTGATTCACATTTAACTCTGATATATTCACTAAAATTTTCCATACTGATATTGTTATCACCCACCATACCAGTTTTCTTTTTAAAAGCTTCTATGAATTCATCAGCTAGTCTAGCAAATTCTAATTCTTTATTAAAGTCAATCATAATTAATAATTACAATACTCAACAATCTCTGATCCAGAATCCATTATATCTGCAGCATATTGTAAGAAGAATTTAAATTTTTCCTTATTTACTGAATGATATTCTGAACCATATTCAATATATTCCAATACTTTACCTAACCCAGTAATTTGCAATCTTGCATAATCTCTATCAAATTTCTGCTTATTAATAGTATCTAAATAATCCAATATTTCAATTTTACTACTTGGAAAAACTTGTTTAATATTAGATTTAATATCTTGATATGCATTTGTTTTGGTAAATTCAATCAAATATTTTGAATACATTTCACCAATTTCATCACAATCTGTATAATCTTCAATTATGTTTAATATTTCATCAGGTGTTTTTTGTTTTTCAATAAAATCAGCAATAACACAATCTGATTCATAGCTAGATACAGAAACAGGGAGTTTCATTTCATCTTTCCAAATAGCTGCTAATACCAATGAAATATTGTCAGCAATTTTACCTCTATAGTCAAAACTAATTTCCCAGAAAGGTTTACATTTAATTACATCTGGAATAATCTTACCATTTACATTATGAATATGTAATGTAATAGAATGTGATGAAGATGAGTTAGTTTCAAATACACTGTGTCTAATTTGTTTCATTATTTTTCCTGGATTTTAAATTCACATTTACCAATGCTATACCCATAGTATTTAGAAAGAGTTTTAAGCATTTTAGTTTCAGCTTTTTTAAGCATTTTCATAATTGCAGATTGAATTGCATTTATATCTGTAACTTTGAATTTAATTTTACTATCAAATCTTTCCTGTATAACACTGCAATTTTTTAAATCCATTAGACAACAAACTTCATTATAATCAGGCCAATAATCATGACAATAGATGTTAGCTACCAACTCATCAACTTTACCTTCATGACTATATTCATACAAACCTTCTATAGATACAGTTGCAATTGGAGTTTTGCTATTTTCAGCATAATACTCTGCTACTGGAATTTCATAATCACTATTTTCTTCAAAGTCTTTATTTAAAAATGGTTTTGTAACTGGCTCCATACCAACAGCATAAGCATCTTTAAATGCTTTGATTACATTACCACAATCATCATATGGTACAAGAGTATATTTTAGAAGTTTTTTATTGAGTTGAATTGTAATCATATTTTTATTTTAATCTAGAGTTATTTTATTTTTTAACTTTTTGGTTTTTGTTTTCTTCTTCTAGCTTCTCAATTTTATTTTCTAATTTACTAATACATTCTTCATATTTTTTATATTTTTGTATAATATCATCTATTATTTCTCTTTCAAATTCAACCTGAATATCTTTATGATTCAATTCAGGTAGATGATATTCAAACCATACTTTGTTTTTATCTTCCAAAGGTTTCAGTTTATCAAACATTTCATCAAATTGCTTTATCCATTTATAAATATGTTTACATTTCTTGTAACAATTTAAATTTGCTTGAACTTTAAACTTATCACTGTTTGTTGAAGATTGAACAATATAATCATTATCATCCACAATAATAGCAAATCTAATACATGCTTCAGTATTGCTAATTTTTATATTCTTACTATCAATATGCAATTTACTAAATTCTTTAAGTATATTTTCAACATCTTTGCATTTGTCATCAATTATTATCTTAATATCAACATCATCTAATTGAAACAATAAGCTATTATAAATAGTTTCCATAAATGGAAATGCAGATTGATTGATAAGAATTCTAATATTTTTAACAATTTCTTGATCTTCTTTAGTTGAAAGAATATATGTTATTAAATCTTTAATACTGTTGTCAGATTCAGCAAATAACTGAGTATACATTCCCTGATTAGCATTCTTTTCAATTTCTTTCTGTAATTCTTTGAAATTCATAATTTTATTCCTTTGGTTTGAATCCATTCTCAAGCATAATGCATAAAATGTTATCACACAATGCATTTATCTCATCTTTCATCTCACTTACCATTCTTTTTGATTCTAAATAGAAGCTTATTTCTTTGCTTTTTAAGTTTGGATCAGTAGTTTCAACACAGATAATCCAGTCTTTAAAATTCAAATTATTAAAGAAATAATACATAACAAAATTAATCTTCTTAGCTGGAATATTAAACCATATTCTAACTGGATTTACATCATGTCCACTACAACTACAAGTAGTATAAAGATATGGTATACAATTTAACATTCTTACCAATCTATATATTTCTTTATCAACATCTTTATACTTAAAACAAGGTTTAAATGCTAATCTATTATCTTTTAATGTTGTATTTATATCCCATTTAAAATATAGTAGTGTACTAATTATTGCAATTACCCATACAGTAATCATTATAACCCCTTGTATTGTTTCTTTATCAATAACCATTTTTCAATTTCTCCTCTACCTCATTGCAATATTGAAATTGTAATGAATTAATTAAATTCATTGATCTTACTAAATGCATATCATCTTGTTTAAATGCTGTATCATGCATCATATTAATCAAATCACACAAATGTTTGTATTTCAATTTGTATTTAGTTTTTTCCACATCAAGTTGTTTAATAGCAACTTGTGTATCATAGTCTAATGAATCAATGTCTTCCATTTTTGGTATTCCTTTCCAACCATTCTACATACTTTTCCATACCCTTATCAAAATCATCCACACTCTTTTTAAATTCTTCCAAGGATTTATCCGACTTTGATAATTTTTCCATATTACTTACCATCATCCATACCACAGGTAAAGTAAATATTAAAGTAATAATAAACCACATAATTAATTTATTTCCAATACTGCTTTCTTATCAAAATGATCAATTGAATCATAATCAACATAACCTAAACTATTTTCCATAATCTTTACACCATTATATTCAAATGATTTAGTTTGATGGGTGTGTCCATAGATCCATGCTACTGGGTTAATTTTACTGATTAATTTTGACACATCACTTGTATAAGCTGAATTAACTCTGCTACTTCTATAACATTCTGCTATACAATCTGGATGACAGCCATGATGAGTCATAATAACATGTTTGATTGGTTTTTTAGTGATGTGAATATTACCATCTTCTGTTGTCTCTGGACTGTTATAAATTGGTTTATATTTGCAATATTGCAAATCTTGAAGTTTTTGATAAGTCTTGAAGAATTCTAAAATAGTATGTCCAGGATTGAGTCTTTCTTTTTCCTTATAATTGCATATTTTGTAATCATTCATACCCCTCCAAACTTCAGAAGATTCTTCTGGTTTAATATAACTCCAAAGAGTTGATCCATATACCCTTACAACATAATCATTGTCATCTAAATCAACAAAATTATTATTTATAAGAGTAACATTATCATAAATGTTGATTTTTGATACTGTATTTTCTTCTAAATTAAATGTATTAAGTCTATAGAGTGGAAAGCCTCCATAATATTCATGATTACCTGGAATAAGTATAGTTTGCTTCCAATTATCATGGCAAAATTTTAAAAAATCATCACAATATTCTTCATAAGGAATATTATCTCTTTTATCTGTAAGATAGCCTGTGTCTCCTGCAATAAGGAGATAGTCGGCTTGGGGTTTAATATTTCTTTTTACCCAAGTTTTATTTTTAGGAAATTCCAAATGTAAATCTGATAAATATTGAAGTTTCATGTAATTTAAATATTATTTTATGGGTGTATTTTAATTAAGAGTTAAATATATTTTTCTTTTTATTATACTAATAAAATTATAATAATAATATGCAAATAATATTCAAGAAAAAAATAATAAATAATTTATATGGCTGATATTATACCAGAAAATAATTATAATCCTTCACTAGCAGAAGATTTAAAATGGGTTGAAGTTGATAAAGATACATTACCCCATATAGAAGGAAAATTTGGAAATTATCCACGATATGCAGAATTAATATATAATATTAGTGCGGGTTCTAGTTCTAGTGTCTCATATAATGATTTAAAAAGCAAACCAAAAATTAATGGTATAGAATTATATGGTAATAAAACTTCATCTGAATTAAAATTATTAGGACAAGATTCAATTCAAAATACAATAGATGATAATGCAGATGATGAACATATACCAAGTTCATTAGCAGTTAAAAATTATATTGATCAACAAGTTACAGATTTATATAAATTTAAGGGTTCTAAGGCTACTTATGAAGATTTGCCTGCTGAAGGTAATAAAGTTGGTGATGTTTGGAATGTTGTTGCTGCTCATGATACAACACCTGCTGGTACTAATTATGCATGGACAGGTACTGAATGGGATACATTAGGTGGAAATATTGATTTAAGTAATTACCAAGAAAAATTAACAGCAGGAAATGGTATCAATATCACAAATAATGTTATTTCAGTAATCGGTGGTGGCGGTAGTGTAGTAGATACAGTTAAAACTGTTAATGGTATCGGACCCGATGAAACAGGTAATATAAGCTTATCTGCAGATAATATTAGTGATATTAATATTGGAGATGACGGACGCACAATTACAATAGGCACCAAATCAGTTACCCCATTAACTTCCGATAGTACTATTGCTGCAAATAAAATTGATGGTACCGTAAATAACGCATTAGAAGCAACCAAAGCATATCAAGACGAAAATGGTGACAACATAGCAAATACATATGCTAAAAAGTCAGATTTAACTAATGCTCTTGCTGAAAAACAGGATAAAACTGATGCTAATTTAATTACTGCGGATAAAACTATTGTTGGGGCAATTAATGAAATCTTTAATAAAGATAATAGTTTATCCGATGCATCAAAAGTGGAGTTAAGTACAGGTTCTACTACAGGGTTATTATTAATGCCCAATGGTGATAACTATGTAAAACCTGAAATAGATCAATTTGTTGACTATAAAATTAAGATATTTGCTAAATCAGTTGATAACACAAAGTTTGAAAAATATTCAGTAAACTTTTTTGCAATAAATAATAATGATACATTAACTATTACATCTAGCCCAACATGTGAATCGGTAAGTGTTTATGGAGGGTCGTTGATAAACAATGTTGATGTAAAATCAGACACTGAAGATTCAACAAAAATACAATTTTACGTGACAACAACTTCAGATAATGTAGTATTATATACTTCATTAAATAAAACTATTATAAATAATATAATTTAATTTTTTTCTTAAATATGGCAAACATACAAGAATTCATTAAGACATCAGTCTATATTGTAAGTGCTATATCAGCAGCAGATTCTATCAAAATAACAGATAGAATTGTTTTTGCTAAAGATACAGGCAAACTATATAGATATTCAGGTACAGCTTGGGAAATTATCCCAACTTCAGATATTAAATATGCTGCCACATTAGAAACACTACCAGAAACAGCCACAAACGGTTGTATTGGTGTTGTTGCTAATGGTGGTAAGCCACAACTCTATGCATGGATTGACAATGCATGGGTTTTAGCAGGTGGTAAAGGAGGCACAGTAAGCTTAGCAGAAGCTAAAGTTAATCTTCCTACTGATGCAGACGCCGGCGACATTGCAGTAGTAAAGGCAGAAAATGCTCTTTATTATTATGATGGTGCTAATTGGGTATCGACAGAACCTAAGGTAAACATCGACGAAGTTTATGTTGCTGCTGGTAATATTGCAGTAGGTTCAAAACTTGAAAACCTTACGCTTCAGGAATTTGCTGAAAGACTTCTTACCAAGGAAATCAATCCTGTTATTACACAGCCTTCAGCTTCTATTGCAATTAGCGGTTTAGCTGCAGGATTACAGGAAATCGGCACAAAAGCAACCTTATCATTTAGTTCAACATTTAATAGAGGTAAAGTAGCTAAAGGTTGGGGTGATAAAGCCACTATGAATGCTTATTACTCAGGTCTTCCAACTTCATATACCTATACAGGTCCAAGTCTTCCTACAGGTGCAGTAAGCTCAACAGCATTAACTGATTCACAGTCAGCTACTGATTATATCGTAGCAGATGGTGCACAGTCATGGAAGGTTACAGTAGCATATGACGCAGGCGATTATCAGCCATTAACGAACTATGGCAATAATTTCTCAACAAAATGTGCAGCTGGTTCAAAGGTATCAAACACTATCACTATTACTGGTGTATATCCTGTTTATGCAACAACTGCTAATATTACAACCTTAACAAAACAAAACCTTGTAAGTAAAGGTACATTAACTTATACAATGGCAGCAGAAACCGATGAACATAAATGGTCAATCAGATATCCTGCTTCATGGGGTAATGTAAAAGGCTTTAAAGTTGCTGACGTAGGTTCATCTGCATTTAACTTTATGGGTGGTGGTCAGGCCGAATCATTACAGCAATGGACTATTTCCGATCAATCAGTTGACGTTAATGCAAATGCAACAGGAGTAGCCTATAAACAATATACATTTAATGGTGCTAACCAGGGTGTAATGCAACTTCAAATTGTATTTTAATAAGGAGGAGAATTTAGAATATGGCAAGAATTAAGGGTACACAAATTACAGGAGCACCTTTCGAAGTAACATTAGCAGCTCCTCTAGACGCAAAAACAAACGTTGCTTTAAAGAGCGACCTTACTAATCCAGAAACATGGAAAGCACCATCAGCTGCAGGTAAGAATGCAGGTTTGATGTTCTGTTACTATGGTATGCTGGTTTATGTCGGTAATGATACCGAAGAAAACAATGGCTTATATGTATTAAAAAATAGTGGTGCAAATAAAGCCAATGATGATGCACAAGTAGCATCTAACTGGGAACGTATTTCACAGCCTGATTCAAAGATTGCTGCTATTAAAACCAATGCAGATAAGATTGATTCAAAGCTCGACAAAGACTTCGTAACCCAATCATCACAAGGTACATTAGGCGAAGGTACAACATTTGCTGCTCGTAGCGATAATACTCCTGAAGCAACTAATGTTTATATCACAGGTAAACAGATTAAAGACTTTGCTGCATCGGCTGTTTCGGATAAAGGTACATTTGCTGACGACACCGCACTTAAAGCTGCTTATCCAACACCTGAAGATGGTTGGAGTGCAACAGTTCTTTCAACTGGCACAACCTGGATTTCTACTGGTGGTCAATGGACTGATAGTGGTAAGGCAAAGGGTGTAACATCAGTTAACGGTAAATCTGGTAATGTTACATTAGTAGCTGCCGATATTGATGACGTTCTCTCGGATACAGAAACAGATGAACACATTCAGGCTGCATTTACTGCTGACAGAACAGACCTAAATACAACAGCTAAAACAGTTGTTGGTGGTATCAATGAAGTAAAAGCTGCTACTGTGACTAATGCAGGTGCTATTGCAGCTAATACAACCGCTATTGCTGGAAAACAAAATTCCACAATCAATCTCGAGATTCAGGGTGCTCAAGCTGCAACAGTAACCGATGCATTAACATCTTTAGATACAGCTTTAACTTCGGTTAAATCAACTGCTGATGATGCTGCTAAGAAGGATGCTTCTAATATTGAAGCTGCTACATGGAAAACGGTATTAGGTTATCAAAATGCTGATGAAGTTGCGACTGCAGTTAACAATGGTATTACAACTAATGAATACTCTACATTAGCTACAACTGCTAAAACGGTTAAAGGTGCTATTGAAGAGTTAAAGACTGCTGTTGATAGCAAAGCTTCTTCTAGTGATTTCACAGCTCTTCAGGGTAAAGTAACAACATTAGAAACAACCGTTGGTAATGCCGAAGCTGGTTTAGTTAAAGACGTAGCTGATAATACTGCTGCAATTAATACTGCCAATACCAATATTGCCAAAAAGCAAAATGCTGCTATTAGCCTTGAAGGTATTGAAGCAAAGACTGTTGAAGGTGCATTAACTGAAATTAAAAATGCAACAACAACAAATGCTACAGCTATCTCTGGTAAAGCTGATAAAGCAACTACATTAGCTGGTTATAATATCGGCGATGCTTATACCAAGACTGAAGTTGATACTGAGTTAGGTAAAAAGCAAGATAAGTTAGAAACCTATTTTGAGCAAGTTACTGAATATAGTTCCGAAGCTACGATCGGCGCTTATGAAGTTAAAACTAATGCTGCTTATGTCTCTATCAAAGGTGGAGATGATGTTACTATTGATGGTGGTTCTGTTACTATCGATAGTAGTAGTGATGTTGTTATTAATGGAATGGTTTCTGGTACAGCTATTTCAACTTCGATACCTGCTTCAGAATCAGCAGTTGATACTAAAGTACCTTCTGAAAAAGCAGTTAAAACTGAATTAGATAAAAAACAAAATAATTTATTATACTATCATGAAGATACTTCATCAAATCAAGAAGCTTCAATACAAGGAGCTAATTCATTTTCAATAAAAAGTACTAATAAAGGGTTAATCCTTGATACTAATAATGGTGGTATAACTATTACAAATAGTACTTTTAATACAGGACAAGCTGTTATTTCTATATTTAATAATAGTTGGGAAAATAATTCTGATCCAATTTTGTTTGATGTAGACGGTTACAGTATTAAAATGGCTGATGCTTTTTTGATTCCTGAAATCAAAAACAAACAAAACTCAACAGATGCAGCTCTAAATACAACAGACAAAACTATTGTTGGAGCAATTAATGAGCTATTGGCATCGATTAATGCAAACGTAATTACTTCAACTGAACAAAAGAGAATTACAACAACAACCACATCAACTGGTATTCAAATGTCTACTACAGCTAAGGTGTGTATGGTATCTATTAATCCAGTTAAGACAAATGTTGGAGCAATATATATTTCAACTTCATCTGATACTGCTCCAACAATCAATCCATTATATCCTGATCAGATGCCAAAATATAAATTCCCAAATGCATCTCAGGTATATATCTGGTCAGATGTTATTGGTGATTCAGTCGACTTAACTATTGAATACTATGGATAATCTTAATAACAAAAATTTTCCAAGAGTAAATAGAAATCAGTTAATATCTGATTCTAATTTAACCATGGCTGGTTCTATTTCGGAAGATATTAGAAATCCACAAGATATAGATTATAAATTATATAATTTAAATTATTCTAATACTTTATATGGTGGTGGTGCCAATTATTTAGAATCCAGATTACATTATGTGAATGACGATGTCAGAAGTGCACCTATTTTAGGTTATTGTTTAAGATTTGATAAGAGCAATCAAGCAGCATATATTCAAACTAAAATTCCTTCTACGGAGTATTCTAATTATGACATATTTATAAAAGGTGAAGGTTCAGTAGATATTTTATATCCTGACCATTCTGGTGCAAATATTGCAATTAAACAAAAATATTCCATTACGGATTCAAACTATTTTTTTCTTAGTTATATTGCATTTAGAAATAAAACAACTAAGAAGATTGAGCATTTATTTGAATGTGAAGAAAATACAGGAACAGTATTATATGATGCTGTTACAGGTGATACAGCAACTTTAGAATCTGTTGTGTCTATTTCTGTATTAAGAACAAATAGAAATTGTAAAGAATGGATTATAGATGAAAATATAAATCTAGTTAATAGAGTTGATGTACCTCCAATGTGGGGTAATCAAATGGTATTTCAAACATCGACATATCCATTAAATGGGGTAAATTCTCGAAGCTATTGTTTTACATTAGAATTTACGGAGGATTGGGCTTCAAACTCCTCATTCACCCCTACAACACTTATTGGAGATTTAGGTTTAGTTGGTTCAAATATTTATGGTAATGGAATAACTTTTCAAAACTATTATATTCAGTTTGACTGTGGAAAGGGAACATCGACCCCCTTACAGTTTAAAACGACATTAATGAATACACTCTTTGGAGAGGGTAATAGCTCCGTTGCTACCAGAAACATTTGTAGAAAAGGTATATATAAATGTGTTTATACCCTTAATATAGGTGACACTAGTTCTACTTTGAAATTTTATGTAAATGGTGTGTTAAAATATACAGATACATCTACAACAATTACTACTAGCACATTTAAAACTAATACAACAACACTAGCCATGTTTTTTGCAAATAGAACTAGAGCGGGTAGCTCAGATACACCACCAGTTGGTTGTTATAATGTTTATGTTTTTAACAATGACATTTCTAGCGATTCATCCATTTATTCTATTCAAGATTATCAAAATGATGTAATTCCGGAATATAATATGAATGGTTTATTGTTTGCCTCAGGCAATATACAAATAGCTAGATACTCTAATTTACGTGGCTCTAAATTATATTGGTGTGATAGATCAATTAACAATAACAGTATGTATTGTAATGTTAGTTATCCATATTCAAAATCTAAATGCTATGGTACATGGTTAGATGGTGTTGGATTTAATTTAACAAACGGAGTTTATAGACCTAGAAAAGTGGAATTATCATAATATGAAATATTCAGATAAAGATTGTACAGGGGCAAAACTAGTATCAACCACTACTCAAGCTAGAAGTAGAGGACTTAATTATAAGTGTAAAATTGCCAATGATAACATATTAAATTTTACTAGCAAATACCCAACTTATATTTCACTGGGTAAAACATCTGATATAGGTCAAACAATGCTTGCTAGTTTTAACCTAGTTTGGAATGGTGGTTTTCTACAAGGAACATCAGGCAAATACATATTTTGTAGTAATTTACTTAACTATAATGATTATATCGTAAGATATGCAATGTTTGACTTCGATGATAGCAAATTTAAAATTCAGGTTAATAATACTTTATATAGCTGGCCTATGAACAAAATTAATTGGTATGCTGGTAGTGATGTTCGTATAATATTATATACAACGGGTGTTCCAAAATTTTTGAATATACCTGGTAATTATAATTTGGGTGAACCTACAATTGAAGACGTACCCGACATTGGCAATGATGAGGTTTATATTGGAGCTTATAAAGATAAAAATGGAAACATGATAATTTCTAACTCTAATAATATTTCCATCACAAATTATTATAAAGATGGTATAATTACCTGGAGTATAGATGGTGATAATGATACATTAATAAACAATGTAAATCATGTATTTCCGTTAAGTGAAGGTAATGGTGATATTGTATATGATTTAAAAAGCAATTTAACTGGAAAAATAATTTCATCTTCTATTTCAAATGCTTGGACTATATATACTAGAAGATTATCTTATAACACTGTTCTAGGTTTTAAAGAAGATAGTGATTTAAACACAGCTATTTCTAAAGCTCAAATTCCATTGGGTAAGGATTTAGTTTTATATAAATCATATTTTTCAGAAGATAATCCAAATTCATTTATAAAATATGATGCTACACAGATAACTCAGTCTTCTCTAAGTAATGATTTAACAATATATTCATCAGGTCATACACCAGTGATGGAATTTTGTTTACCATTACTTAATTCTAATAATGAAGCTAGAATTTCAGAATTAAATGCAGGTAGACAATTTAAATTATCATTTAAAATTAAAAATGCTACTACTGGGTTTAATATAAAGGTAACAGATTGTAAGTGTGCAATAGGGTTAACATATACATCTAGTGGTTGTACATTTACAGAATTATCCAATATAACATTTAATCAAGATGAAGAAAAAACATTGGAAGTAGAATCAATTCCACTATCAAATACATCTTTTGCAAGTTATATCTATTTCTATTTTAAATTTGATCCTTCAACATTGCCTTATGTAAGTATTGATAGTCAGAATTTAAAAAAAGTTACAATTGAATTATCTAATGTTGAGTTAAACCAAACTAATTACCTTACAGAATATCCATATGTTCAAAATGGTAAAAATAAATCAAATGCGGATTTAGATTATTCATGTTTAGTTGCAGATACAATTCCCGCAACAGCTGGTAGGTGGAAAATCCCAAATACTTGGTGGAAGCCAGAAACTCAAACATCTTCTAATTTTGGAGCAGATGATGGTGATGGTTGGGATATTACCACGAAAGGAAATACCAATATATATAAGAATGGTTGGGGACGTTATTCTAGTAATAGACTTTATTATTTAAAAAATCACGATACTTCTGATTTACCAGAAGGTATAAATTATGGTATTGATTTAAAAACAGAATCAGCTATTTCCAATTATAATGTAAATAATTATTTACATGATTATAAAGGAACAACAGGAAAGGTTTGGTCCGAAACACTAACAAGATATAAAATCAAATATAGTTTTTGGTATAAAAAAGCAGATTTAACAACCACTAAGGGTGCCTTATGTTTTGGTACCAACTATACAAACTTTGTAATCTTAAATAACTCGGCTATAACAGATACTGATTGGCACTACGTGGAAGCTGAAGCAATTTATAACTCATTATATGTTATGTCTAGTACTTATACTGCATCCATAGGGTTTTCATGGTATGGGTGGAGAAGTGGTTCTACACAATCAGCAGACTTAAATGATTCAACTTATTATGTTGGTTCATTAGCTGATGTTCATTATGAAATAACACCTGTTTTTGATAGTTATAGACCAATTTATGCTAAAATGGATCTGGATAAAAAAGAAATATCAAATATTCTTGTTTACAGCCAGCCACAATATGGAGTAAATTTAGAAAGAATAAAACATCACGTGGAGAATTTTTAAATTATGATCAAAATTACATTACCAACTAGTGAAACACTACCTGAATCACAATTTTTTACAAAAATAACACAAGCTTCTACTAGAGGAGATTTTCTTGTGTATAATGATAACTATACACAAGCAACATTAGAGCTTTCTACTGACGCTTTCTTCACCATTGAAGATGCAAAGAATATTGTAAATGCAGGTGGAGAAGTTGAAGGTTATCCTTATTGGATTAGAGTAAAGAAAACAGATTTTGAGAATACCCAAATTCCTGCTGCTTTAGCAGATTATTTGAATAATGTAGAAGAAGGTATAGAAGTGGTAACAGATACACCATCATTAACTTATAAAGATGTGTTTAAATTTACTAAGGAAGTTGATGGTGATTATATTGAGTATTTGAACAGTGCAAATAGTGAACTTCTTCCAATGAGTGTAGTTATGAAAATTGTTTGATATTAATAAATAATTTATATATGCCAGAAATTTTACCAGAAAATCCTTACAATCCAGGACATGCAGAAAATTGTTCATTAGTTGAGATAGATTCTTCTGTAATATCACCATTAGAAGGTCGAGAAGGTGTTTATCCTAGATATGCTCGATTAGTTTATATGATTAATAGTCCTAGTGGTGGAACTGGTAGTAATAAAGATAGTCATAATAAAGGTTGGTTTAAAGATTATGATGCTTTACATGAAGCATACCCGACAGGTATTGATGGTGATCATGTAATATTAGGATCTACTAATACAATATGGATTTGGGATACAACTTCAAATGATTGGATTAATAGTAATAGAAAAGGTGAAGTTGATTCTGTTAATGGATATACAGGCGTTGTCGTTTTAAATGCTACTGATATTTCATCAAATGTTGCAGGATTACAGTCAAATGATGTTGAATCTGCTTTAAGTGAGTTAAACACAAAAATAAGTCAAAACACAAGTAAAATTACTAATATATCAACACAAGATACAACAACATCAATCTCGGGTACTTTAAATGTTGTTGAAAATGGAGCCAAAATTATTACTAATGATTTAGACACCGCTAGTATAACAATATCTAACGGTGAAGAAGTAACAATTAATCAATTTAATAAAATAATCGATTCTTCAGCTTCGGATAATGGGCTTCCAACTTCAAAGGCTGTTTATACTGCAATTCAATCTTCCGTTAAGTTTACACCGGCAATCGAAGTATCAATAACACCTACTGAAGCTAAGATAGCAACACCAATTCCTGATGCACAAACAAAACCAGCTAAAGTTATGGTAATTCCAAAATTAGCAAATATTGGTGCTGTTTATATTAGAGAAGGCGCAAGTTCTCAATATTCTGGTATTAATCCTATATATCCCGATCCAACTAATAATATGTATGAATTTGCAAATTTATCAGATGTAAGAATATTTGTTGATAATGTTGGTGATTCAACTGATTTAATTATTAATTACAAAGAATAAATTTATGTCGGAAAATTTTCCTAGTAATCGATTTACACGCATAAATAAATCAGATTTATTATCAGATTCAAATACAACTAAAATAGGTTCAGTTCGAACAGAAGTATCCAATCCATCAATGTGGAATTTGTGGAGTCGAATTGGTGGTGATTTAGATAGTTCAAGAACGCCTCTTCCTGGTTATTGTATTCATTTTGATAAAACAAATCCAAATGCCTATATACAAACAGCAATACCTTCGTCAGAAAGAGATTTATATGAAATTATTATTAAAGGTGAAGGAAATATAGATCTTTTATATGTTGATACGTCTGATACTAATATATCTATAAAGCAAAAGCAAATTTTAAGCGAAACATCATCTTTATATTTTAATCTTAGTTATATTGCATTTATAGATAGAACATCTGGAATTATTTCTAATTTATTTGAATGTGAAGAATCATCAGGAACTATACTATATGATGCAACTTGTGATATTAGTGCAACAATTAATGATGTAACTGATATTACAACTATGAGAATTTCATCAAATTCTAAAGAATTTATTATAAATGAAGAAGATTTATATAATACATTTATGGGCAAAGATTATTCATATGCCCATTTTGTTGATGCTGATTTAAGAATACTACCTTCAATTTTTTCTATAGTTGCTGATGTAAAATTTGATTTTACATACGAAGAATTTAAATCAGATACTACAAATTCTTATATATTCAGTAAACCAGAATCAACTCAAAATAATTTTTTATATTTTTATAAAAGAAATAGTAATTTAGCCTTACATTATAAAACAAACAATGGTACAGAAGTAAATCACACAATATCAGAAGATAATACAAAATTATTATTCGATAATGCTTATCATAAAATAATACTTTCTTTCGGCGCTAATACAGTTAATTTATATTTTGATTCAACATTAATTGCAACAATTACACGACCAATTATTGAAGGTTTTGGTGATCTTGATGGAATGATTCAAACTTCGAATATAAGTCTGTGCGGCCCAAATAATACAAAGCCAATTTTAATGAAAGGTTTTGATATTTATAATTATGATGTATTATCGACTCCTGTATCATATTCAATTACAGATATAAATAGTGGAAAACAAATTCCTGAAAGTTTAATAAAAGGAACTTTACAAAATGAAAAAATTATTGTGTCATTAAGAAACATAGGTAATGGAGTTTGGTTGGATCAATCTTTAAATAACAAAATAGCGATAACATATACGTCTAATATTCAAAGTTATCCAAATAAAAGATATGGTACATGGTTAAATGCTGTTGGATATTCTTTAAATAATAACGTTTATATACCAAGGAAAGTTTTATAATTATGTTAAATTATGATAATAATAATTGTTTAGGAAATGCGTTAACATACAATAAACCTTGTTCATTTAGTGCAAGAATAACAAATAATAATAATATACAATTTAATTCATCAACTTATATTTCTTTTGGTGACAAAAGTCAATTTTCAAATATTGTTAAAATTAGTTTTAATATAAATGATTCATTATTATCTGCACCTATATCTGGAAAATGGCACATATGTAGTAATATTATAAATAACGGAAATTATTGGATAAAACGCGCAACATACGATTATGATAGTAATAAATTAGAAATATTAGTAAATAATACTTTATATAGTTTTCTATATTCAATACCTAATTGGAAATCTGCATTAGTAACTATTAGTTTAAATTCGTCTGGTGTTCCCACAGCTCAATTCTCGGACCAAATAATATCTAATCCAACAATTACAATAGTAGAAGAAAATGATGACGGATGTGCATATTTTAATGCGTATAAAATAAACAATAATGAAATTGAAATAGGAGTTTTAAATTATAATATAAATTATGCTTTAGATTTTATAGATTCAAATGAAGATATTTTATTTTCATATAATTTAAATGAAGGAGCAGATTATATTGTATATAATAGAGTATCAGATTATGCGCACGGAAGATTAATAACATCGGATATTAATATATCTAGATATGTCGATCATATTTTTAAATATCCATATAATACTTTACTTGGATTTAGTCAAGATGATGATCAAAATATAGCAATTTCAAAAGCAAAAATTCCACAAGATAAAAATCTTGTTATTTATAAATCAGCGTTTAGTGCGGGTGTTACTGATAATTGGAAAAATGGTTATGGAATTTCAGATTGTAATATTATTAATAATAAATTAAATGCATCTGTAGTTACAAACGATTCAAATGCTAGAATACAATTAACAGATGATCGATTATTAAAATCCCAAATTAATCGCAAATTTCACGTTAGATACAAAATTACAAATACTTCAACTGCTAATATTGAGCATATTTTTATAACTATAGGAGCAGAATCTACAAATTATAATGGTTTGGGATATACATCTGAAAATAATTCGAACGTTAATATTGCACCTAATGATAGTTTTGAAAATGAATTTGATCTAACAATTGGAAATGGAGAAGATTTTACACCGATTATTCAAATACTTTGTACATATAACCAAAATTTAGAATTAAATACATCAGCATTTAGTGTTGATTATATTGAAATTTTACAAGTAAATCATTTACAAAATTATCCAAGAGTTAATAATGGAAAAAATAATTCCGAATCAAATTTAGATTATACCGGGACTATTCAAAATATTGCAGAATTAAAATATTGTGATTTTTGTACTACTGGTCCTATATTTTATCCCAAAGTGTGGTATAGTTCTAATTTTAATAATTCAATAGATTCATGGATTCAAGTAAATGGTAATTTATCGAATATAAACAATAAATTAAATATTACAATCCCCGCAAACAATTCAAATACTTCTATTAAAACATGGCATGCGACTTTAAATGGATTTCAATTATATGATAGTTTTAGAAATGGTATTTGGAATTTAAAATGTAAAATTCATAACGAAACCACATCAGATTGGAACAACCAACCTATTTTATTTTATATTGGTGGTGATAGTGATGAAATAAGTTTAGCGAGCTTATCATTATCATTAAATACAACAGCTAATGGCGAAACAATAATAGATTCAGATTTTATCGGTAATACAAAAATTAATTTATTTTATACAAATACATTACTTTCTTTAGCTATAAATTCTGGATTCGTTACTGATACAACCGTTTATCGTAGTTTAAGTCTTTCTGATATTGTATTGACATTTACACCCAATGAATCTTCATATGCTCCAATGTATTTTTCGTTTGATTCATCAGGAAATTATAAAAATATATTAATATATAGAAGGCCTCAAAACGGAATTAATTTAAAAAGAATATTAAACAAATTAAAAAACAAATAAATAAGTTATATAAAAATGGTCTTATGAAATAAGACCATTTTTTGTATAAATATTTTATATTACAATGGCTTTACAAACTATAACATTAACAATTGATAAAAATAATAGATTAGTTAATCCGGAACCAGATGTATTTATAAATGCTAATCCGGAATTTAAAAAGCAAACGGATTATAATAATTTGGATAACAAACCATTCATTAATAATGTTGTATTGTCTGGCAATATTACATTAGATGATTTAAATATTCAAGAAAAAGGAAACTTCGAAGAAATTGTTAATAAAATTGATAATTTTGATAATCCTAATAATATCGAATATCCAACAACTAATGCCGTTGCTAATTTTGTTAAAAATATTACAGATAATATTGAATTAAATACATATTCAAAAAATGATATTGATAATAAATTAGCATTAAAACAAAATAGCTCAGATACTAATTTAAATACAGTTGATAAAACAATTGTTGGTGCTATTAATTATCTTAATGATAACTCTAATAAATTAATCGATCATATTAAAAATAAAAATAATCCTCATAATGTTACTAAAGAACAATTGGGATTAGATCAAATTGATAATACAAGTGATAAAAATAAACCTATTTCTGATTTAACACAACAGGCATTAAATAATATTAATAATAAATTAAATGATATTGATATTGATTTATCAAATAAACAAAATAAATTAATAGCAGGTAAAAATATTGATATTACAAATAATATTATTAAAGTAGTTGATTTAAATAAAACAGATATTGGATTAGATCAAATTGATAATACTTCCGATATAGATAAGCCATTATCAAAAGCTACATTATCAGCAATTAATGATTTAGATAATAAATTATCAAATAATATTTCTACTGGTGATAATCAATTAAATGAAAAAATAGATAATATTAATGATAAATTAAATGAAAAAATAGAGGAAAAAATTCAAGAAACTACATATAATTTTGACAATATAAGATATCTAAAAAATCGCAAAGCTGATAAAAATAGTTTTTATTTAACTAATGGACAAAAAGAAACAGGTTTAGTTGTTAATGATAATTTTACAACAATTATTAAATCAAACAATCATAGTAATATTAATAATGAAAATAAATTATCTCAAATTATAATCAAAGAAAATAATATAAATTTAGAATCTACTCTTATAAAAGAATTTGGTTCTGAATCTTCATCAATTTTAATTACACCCAATCAAATATTTTTCGACAGTAGTGATGATACGTCAGGTTCATTTTTATACGATAAATATGGCATTACATTAGCTGGTAGAACATTGAATATGTATGATAATTATATTCAATTTCAAAATACTTTAAATTATCCAGCCGGAAATATTAAATCAGCAGTTAACGATATTCCATTATCAACATATGATATATCTAATATTTCAGAAGATATTGTATGGAAAGATATAGCAACAAATGTTCCCGCTACTGTTAATTCTATTAAATCACAAACAAGATTTACTAACGATCAACCAACTACAGTAACTGTCGGAGGTATTTCGGCTGGTTCTACTTTTGAAAATAAATCAATATTAAATTTATTATATGAGATGCTTTATAAAGAAGTTAATCCAACTATAACAAAACCACAAATAATTGCTGATATTTATGATGGTATTATACCCGATAAAACATATCAATTAGGTGATATACTTGAATGGAAGACGTCTTTTATATATACACCAGGGGTAATTAATCCGGTTTATAATTCCGAAGGAAAATATATTTTAAGTAGCGCGGATTGGACTAATGATATATATCAAGTAGATATAATCGGTGATTTAGCTAATGATAGCATATTTTCTGAAAGTTCCACTACTGAAAATTATATATTTGTTCCAGGTGAACCATTGAATAATTTTATGACATATATTAATATGTGGGGTGAAATGAATCAAAAATTTAAATTTTATTATAATAAAGGAAATTATGATGAATATTCATCTAGAGGAAATTTAATAACAAAAAACACATCAGGAATAATTGAATTAACATTTAAAATTTACGGCGGATTACCATATTATGCGACTTCAAAATCTATATCACAATTACATATGGGTAGTAATTTGATTTCCAATAATATTAGTTCATTAATAATTGATTTAACAGAAGAATCTCCAAATAAAAAACAAGTATTTTTATTACCACATATTTGGTATGAAGGAAAACAATTTAAAATAGAACAATATAACACATTTACTAAAACATGGGACGAAATACAGGGATTTGATTATTCAACTCCTATTGAATTAACTACATCTAATATAGATATTCCAGGAACTGATAGTAAAATTATTGTTGATCCTTTACCATATGAATCAAATCATCGTTATACACCATTTGTTTGGAAAGGTGATACAATTGGTACTCGTAAAATAAAAATAACAATTTCAGACTTATTATATTAATTTCATCTAAAATCATTAAAGATTAATTAAAATCTTAAATTTTCTAAATGAAATCCTTTGAAATTATATTACTATAACTTCTGGGTTCATAACTAACCCTCTATTGAGTAGACTTATAAAGTCATTCCCAATTACTTTTCTCAATATATTCAATGAGCCATTTACATCAGCATTTATCAAACCACATTTTGATTTGAATAATCCTCTTTTGATTCTTTTACCAAAATATTCATCTTTCTTTTTAATATCTTCAATAGCTAAAGCATCACACTTTGAAGTATAACTTTCTTCATTCAATATAACATTTATATTATGTCTTTGAGCTTTATATTGAAGTTTGAATATAAAAGATGAATGTGGTATTGAAACAAAGTTTTGATTATTTTGCTTACCAATATTCACTTCTTGTTTCCAATTTTTATTCTTACCAATAACAATATTTGCTATATTATTTTCAAGACAATATTTCACAATAAAAGATGAAACATTATGAATATAATTTTCTATTTTATTATTTCTATTTTTAGTCAATTGATCAAGTTTATTTGAATTGCCTTTATTTTTGACATTAGACATTAACTTGGCTTTTTTCTTATTATAGAATTGATTTACTGATTTGATTCTTCTGCCTTTAACAAGAATTGGTTTCTTTCCAATGTTGTTTGTAATAGTTACAAAATTATCAATTCCTAAATCAATAGAAATATAATTTTCATTTGTTTCTAATTTTTTATATTGTACATTATTTTCATATGTAATTAAAATTTCATAATATGTTTTGTAAGGTTTAATCTTTACTTCAACAATTTTATCAAATTTTAATTCACCTAGAAATAATTTATAGTTAGACTTTGGAAAAATAAGATAGTTATTTTTTATCTTTAAATGTTGTCCAGGTAAAGTAACTATACTTTTTGATCCTTTTTCTTTATATTTTGGAAGTTTTGGTTTTCCTGAAAAGTTTTCAGGATGTTTCTTATAAGCTTTATTTGCTTTAAAGAAAGATTTGAATGAATTATCAACTTGTTGCAAAACCTGCTGAGCAGTTTGTGAATAAAGTTGTTTGTAATTTTCATTATTTTTGCATAATGGATAATTACCATAATAATTCAAATACTCTCCATTTTCAAAGAAAAATTGTCTAACATTATATAATGCAAAATTATACAAGTTATTAGACAGAGTAGTTACCTTATCTAAATACTCATTCTTTTTAACTTGAATTTTATATACACTATACATTTATTAGTAAATTATTTTCTATATAAATATTTAATTAAAAAGATTGATTTAAACAAGAAAAAGTTGAAAAATTTTTTGATTTACTATAAAAGATAAATATTTCTATAACAAATTTTGATGATTTTATATGAAAGTAAAATATAAATATTTTTAAATATGGCAACAAAATATAATGGCTTATTTCCTTATTCAGGCAATTTTAAAATGCAATATGCCCAACCGCTTGATAATAGAATAGTATGTGAAAATACAAAAGATTTATTAGCAAAAAATACATTTGGTGATATTAATAAATTTGCCTATGATGGAATGATAGTAACGGTTCCTAATGATGGAATTTATTATTTAAAAAATTCTAAAACTTTAATAAATTTAGTTGACAATCCTGATTATATTGATCCGATAGATGTCACATTTGATGAACTAATAAATGCTGGTTGGCAACGTATAACCAATTACACTGGTGATTATTTGTATGGAACTGGTATAACCACAAATGCATCAGCCGTACAATTTACAGGTGATTATTATGGAACTGCTAAAAATATTAATGGTGCTTTAGGTTGGTATGTATGGAAACGTGTTTTTATTGATGAAAATGGTACTGAACTATTACCAAATTCAAATATAACGATAACCAATGTTAAACTAAAATATGCACCCGGTAGGGTATTAACAAGTAATAACATATCAATTAAATTTTCAGATTGGCAATATTTTCAAAAAGCTTTTAACAATAGAAGCGTTGTTGTGAGTGCAATCAACGAACCTTCTAATGGTATAAACAATTATAAGGTAAAATATTATCAACTAACACAACCATTAAAAGTTGTAAAAGTCGATGATTTATATCAATTTACTTATAACAATGTAATATATAATGTAGCTTATGTTTCTAATTACTTATTTAAAGCAACATCAATAGTAGATTCATCTAAAGAATTGGAATGTATTGCCCAAGTAAACACATTAGATGATCTAGTTAAAGATACTAATTTTGCAGTAATTTTACGAAACGAAGATAAAGAATCAGATGATGGTACATATACCGTTACGTTTTCAGTTGCATCACCAGACGATAAATTCTTAAACGGAACCCCAAATATAACATCAAATAATGGTAATTTAATATCTGATGATAATGGTAGATTAATATCTAATGATAAATTTATACCGACATTAAATTGGAACTCTATCCCAACTGTAGCCAAAATTAATAAATGCAAACTTTATTTATCAAATAAACAAGCAACTATAAAACAATTTACTGATAATGACGCACCTACAGAAGATCCAGGTAACTTATTTACTAATTTAGATAATTATACAGGGGAGTTAGGTAATTTTTCATATACACAAAATTCACACTACACTGGTAATTTAATTCATGAATCACACGAATATAAAGATGGTTACAACACTATGATTTTGGAATATCAATCTCAACGTTTTGGTGATTCTAATAATACTAATATAGTTAAATTGTTTAGTGGTGAATATGGCGATGAAGATAACAATATACGTTCATGGGATACTTCATTGAGAGTTACAACAAATCCAGAGCTGGGATGTGTTCAAATTTTCAATTTTTCATATGCTGAAGGTTTCGGGACTGTTGCAGCAGGTGGAGCTGCTCATGCTGAAGGCAAGGGTTGTGGAACATATGAAGATTTTTCACACGTAGAAGGCTCTAACAATATTAATATTGGTTACGGTGCTCACGTTGAAGGTTGGAATAATACAAACTATGGTTATGGTTCACATGTAGAAGGTGGGGACAATTTATGCACTGTTAATTATGGACACGTAGAAGGTGCATATAATACAGTCAACGGTTATGGATCACATGCTGAAGGTTACAGAACAATTGCTTCTGGTCAATATCAACACGTAGGTGGCAAATGGAATATAGAAGATACTGAAGGTAAGTATGCTTTTATTATTGGTAATGGTACAACAAACGAAAGACGTTCAAACGCATTCACGGTTAGTTGGAATGGTGATGTAAATACAAACACCATACTTTCAAATGCTATATCTTCAAAAGAGATCAATTCCGATTCAGCTCATTTTTATCGTATTACTGAATATGGAACCCAGTATATCACCGATATAGATCCTGGAAGTATAAACCTAGGAGAACCTGGTGATGGAATGCTACTAAAATCTAGTGGTGCTATTACTACTGCTAGTGATCCTTTTGTACCTATCGTAATAAATAACAATCTGAGCGTATCAAGTAAGTTACTTAAGTTTAATAGCGATATATCAGGGGTTGATAATCCTATTCACATAAACATAAATGAAGACAATCAAAATCAACCAAATGTATTACAAGCAAAAGGTTGGTTTATCCAAGGCTGGTCTCTACTCGAATCTGCAACTAGAAAATATAAACTGTGGTTAGGTAAAGAACAAAAACAATTTGGAGATATTACCAATGGCGAACCAACATCATGGATAAAACCAAATCTAGGAACGTTAGCTAAAGATGATGTACTAACTATCTACAATGATAGACATTGGCTTAATAAATTAATAGTTGAAGCTGTTAATTCAGATGGAACCATAGAGGTTAAAGATATATCCACACCATATGATGGATCAACCGCATTACCTCCTAGTGATAATACTAATCTTCTAAATTTTAGATATGGTTTGTTTGTTTCCGGAAAATATAACAATAAACTTGTTTCTTTAGATACCAGCAAACTTAATATTGGAGAAGCTGAATTAACATTTAATTCTTTTTCATTAGGTAACTCAAATACTACAGCAGGATTAAATAGTGTAAGTTTTGGCAGAAGTAACATTGTTTTAGGTCAACATTCAATTGCAGTTGGTGTTGGTAATAAAGCCCTTTTATTTTCTTCCGCAGCTTTTGGTGATAGAAACAGAGCAGGTGGAGAAAACTCTTTTGCTGCTGGTATGCAAAACGGTGTAGATGGTTGGTATTCTTCCGCTTTAGGAAAGGGTAATGGAGTATATGGTGATGCATCATTTGCAACTGGTATTGGAAATCAAATTGGTAGTAATTATCAAACAGTTATAGGTAAATACAATAAATCTGATTGGGATAATAAATATGCGTTTATTATTGGTAATGGTACAGCTGATGAAGCATCGAATAGATCAAATGCATTAACTGTTGATTGGAATGGCAATATAAAAACCAATGGAAACATTACATCAAATCAATTACAAACAAACGAATTATCATTAATAGATGGAAAATTTAATATAACATCATCAACAAGAGAATTACAATATATTAAATATGTTATACCACAATACAAATCAGCTGATATCAGAATAGGCACCGGTCAGAACTATATTTTTACAACACCATTAAATGGTGGTAAATGTTTTATTTATGGTGCTGATATGACAGTAATTTATGATAATACAGATGAATTTGCATTTAATATGACTATTAATAATCGAAACGTACATATTGTAGGGGATGGTTATGCAATTGTTGTTGAACAAATTAGGGGCTCCTAGATATTTTAAACATTAATAATAAATATTTTTAAAAATGGCAGGGCAAACAAGTTATTCTAGCAATATATTTACATTATCATCAACTCCCGTTAATGTTTTTAAAGGAAAAGCATGGTATAATCCAGATGATGGATATCTTCGAATTTATCAGAATGATAAATGGAATATAGTAAATGCATCAGATCCAACTAAACCGGATAAACTTAGTTTTTATTCTGAAGATTTAGTAGATGGCGTAGCATCAATAAATGGTGCAAATGGTATACTTATAGGTGCTAAAACAGGCTATCCTAACATTTATATTGGTAGACAAGGATCCCAAGGATTTTCAACCACATATTTTAACGGAAATATAAGTGGTTCTACTGTTCATACAACAATACCAGATTCACCATCAGATACACGACTTCTTTCAGAAAAAGCAATAGTAACAGCTTTATCAAACAAACAAGATAAACTAACAAAGTATACAGAAAATGCTTATGCAGCAACTATAGGTGACGCTTATAAATTCTATGGTGATAAGTTTCAAATAACAGCAGGTAATTATATTCAATTATATGATGGTGATTTTTATACAAACTATAACCCAAAATCAATAGAAGTAACAAAAGCTTATCCAGATGCTGGTGACACTACTTTTGAGATTAAAAACAATACAAAGATAACTGGTAACCTTAATTATACCGGAACTTTACAAAAAAATGGTGTTGACATATTAGCTACTAAACAAAATAACTTAAAATTCTATTCTGAAACAGATACAAGTGCGCAGATAGAATCAATGGCTGGTAATGTAACAGTTACTGATTCTGGAGTAAGTTTATTCTCCATGGGAGGAGTTTATATTTCTGGAGATGATGGTGTATTTTTAACTCATTCTAATGATATTAATATCGAGCTTGATTACACCGGTATTAACATAAATGGACCAGTTTCTGGTACAGCAATTTCAACTTCGATACCAGCTTCTGAATCCGCAGTTAATACTAAATTGCCTTCAGAAAAAGCAGTTGCTGATGCTATAGAAAAAATATTTGAAAGAATATATCCAATTGGATCTATTTATATATCAGTTAATGGGATTAATCCATCATCTTTATTTGGAGGAACATGGGAACAAATAAAAGATAGGTTCTTGTTAGCAACTGGTGATACGTATTCTCCAGGGGTTTTAAGTGGAGAAGCAACACATACATTAACAATCGATGAAATACCAAAACATAATCATAATCTATTAATGACTCCAACTGGTGATACTCCATCTTTAACAGCTGCTCCGTACCGCGGAGCACTAAATAGAACAGAATTTAGTAATTTAACAGCAATACAATCTGTTGGTGGAAATCAACCACATAATAACATGCCACCTTACTTAACAGTATATATGTGGAAACGTAATAAATAAATTATACATAAATATTTTATATGCATTATTTAAAATATATATTTTTAATATTTTTCACAACGTGTTGTGTTGTATTAAATGCACAAGTTAAAACTGTAACAGTTAATAAGGATGGTGTTTTAAAAACTCCAAACGCAACAACATTTAAAGATGCTAACGATATTGCATCAAAATCTGATATTAAATTAATTGAAAATGCGGTAACATCAACTAGTATTTGCTTATATGTAGATTTATATAGAGATGGTATAAATACTGGAAATCCAATAAGGAACGGAATAGGTGATTATTGGACAGATTGCGAAGTAAAAGTATTAGACAAATACGGCAATATGATTTATTTTTATTCAACCGCAATGTTTGAACAACTCACACAACAATATCATAGTGAATGTATAGGTAAAACAGTTGCACAACGATATGCAAATTTTACATATGATCACAATAATGCTGATTATAAGATAATAGAAGACAGAACTAAAGTTAAAACTTATTTCTATATATCAGGAAATCAGCCATCTGGATTTTGTGCAATGCCTAAACATCGATGGAATCCCGCATCCGGGTCTAATACATCTATAGGTAGTTCGGGTAGTTCGTCTAGTATAGATAATACAACAGGTACTAATAACCAACAACGAATAGCAGCAATACAAATATTTCCAGATCTTCAAAAAATAAAAATGTTTTTAGATCCAAATAATAGTGTTTTAATTAACAGAAAAAATAATCTTCTCAATGAAAGAGATGGTCAAGGGGGCCGTATTTGGCGGCCAGCACTTATTCAATATTTTAACGAATCACCAGAAGATTAAAAATAATTAATTATGTATAAAAAAATAATCACAATTCTAACAATTCTAACAACTTCATATTTTTCATTTGCTAATGATTGGCAAGATACATTAGACTTAATTGAATTAAATGATAAAATTCAATTAGTTAATGAATACAAAGAAAATGATTTAAATATAAAACAAATGATATTATTAAATAATCTTAATTATTCATTTGAACGTTCATTACAATTACAAACAGTTAATACTTTTGTAAATGATTATGTATATAAAATAATTATGTTTAAACCACGTATTTTTGTAAATTTTTATGCAGCTGATAGAGCAACATATTATTTTTATAAAAAAACCGAATATGAAAATGCGGTTGGCTTAGAAAAATATGATATTTTAAAAAAATTTGATAGATAATTTAAATTGTTTAATTTAAATAAATATTTTATATGAGTGATGAAGTAAATATAGGCAATACTTATAATCCTGATATTGCAAATAATTTAAAAATGGTAGAAATTAATCAAAATAATCTACCAGAAAATAGTGTATCTAAATATGCAGAATTAGTTTATAATGTCAATTATAATCAACTTAGTAGTATTATAGATCCAACCAAAAATTATAATCCATTTGTTGCTGATGATACTTCACTAGCAGAAATTAATGAAAATGTAATACCACATATTGAATATTTCGGGGTTGATACTCCACGATATGCAAAATTAGTTTATGTTTTAAATTCAATACAAGCTGAAGATGTACAACAAATTACAAAAGAAAATATATCAACCGAATTAAATAATAAATCTTTAAGTTCCATAAAATTAGGTAATGGTTTTGCAGTTACTACTGATGGCGCTTTGGTATTACCAGTATATAATTCAGAAAATAAAATTACAAGATATGCTCAATTAAAATTAAAGGAAACATTAACTGGTGGTACATCTATTGATGTTGAAGATATTCCTTCAGTTTAAATTTTATAAATATTTTTAATTTTTATATCTTTAAAATGGTTTTTTAGTTTTCTAAAAAACCATTTATTATCATTATATGGATAAACCCATATCGGTAAATTAATTTTCTTTGAATAATCAACAATTTTAGAAAATAATATAGTTCCTAACCCTAAACCTCTATAAAATGGCCGGGTAAAATACATTGTTTGAATCCCATATTTATTATCAATTCTACCATTAATATATAAACACCAACTAACTATTTCATCTTTTTTAAATGTGTCTTTTATATAAAATGCACCAAAATCTTTTATCTCTTCAAATAATATATCAGTATTTGTAGTTTCTTTATTTTGTATTAAACTTTTATAAGTAGAATAAATCAATCCACCTTTACGTTGACATTGTTTTAATTGATTTAAAATGTATTGCGATGGTAGTTTTGATTTTGGAAGCTTACTTATTTTAAATCTATTTGACATATAAATTAATTAATTCATTTTCATATTCACGACTTTTTTCTGTAATATATTTCTCTAGTGGTAAAGGTTTAATCCATGCTTCGCTTTTATGAATATTAATTCCTAAATTCTCTGCTTGATCTAAGATTAAATCCAAACCATTTAAAAATGCACACCATCTAGCAAATTCTTCGATAGGCATCATTTCAACTTCATCGTTTAAATTTAATTTAACTTGTTTACCGTAAATATAATTTTTAATATTATCGTCTTTAAACATATAATTATTATATTATATAGTTAATTGTAACAATTTATTTGCAACAACTTGTGTTATATATACATCATTATATAAATAATCTAACGCCAATTGTTTTGTGTTTGGATTATTTAATAAGTCAGTAAATTTAGATCCATCTCCATTTTTACCGGAAATTCCAAAATATTTCGCGATTCTATCTAATTTAATTTTTTCTAAAGTGCCGCATGACCAAACAGTCATTAAATCAATACATTTTGAATCAATATAACGACCATTAAACATTTTAGGAATTTTAATATTATGTTTCCATGAACGTCTAATCATAAATGGGATATCAAAATAATTACTATTAAATCCAACAACATAATCATTATTTTTATATAATTCCCACCATTTATTTAAAATATCAATTTCATTTCCAATAATAATATCAATTTTGCTAAATTGTTTTGTTATATCATTAAAAATACAATATCCTAATGCAGATACATATCCTGTTACTGCAGATAATGGTGCACCAATACCAGATAAATAAGATTCTTTGGACTCTAAAATATAAGCATCAATACTTTCTTGTTTTTTATAATTACCTGGTGCAGTAAATTCTGGCATTACTTTTTCTAATTCTTCTGTTGAAAGACCACCAGTTTCAATATCAAAAATTAAGTAATTCATATTAAATAATTTGTTTGCTTTCTAAAAATTTTGTATATGATTCAAAATATATATTAATTTTATTGTCAATAGCTTCTAATTTTTCTTCTGGAATTGTTTTAATGTATTCATTATATTCTTTTATTGAATCCATATTATCCAATTGATATTTTTTATTGTTATTTGTTAAATTATCTATATAATTAGTTAATTTAATAATTAATTCTTCTATTTGATTTAATTCTTCAATATTCATAAAATTTATAATATAAAAAATAATATTGTTAATATTACAATTATAATACTTATCAATTTAAAATTATAATTTTTTTTATTTTCGTTTGATTGTTGTTTATTTATTTTAATATTATTAAATTCTTCTTTATTCTGTTTTTTAATTTTATTAATTAAACGAGTTTCAATTAAACGCCCAGAATAATCATACAAAAATACATGCCATTCAGAACTATTTTCAAATTCCATTATAACAGCAACTGTTTGATTTCCTATCATAATATTAGGTCCACCAACTATTTTTCCTGAATATGATATAATTGTTTGATTTCTAAATTCATCTTCGATAATCAAATTATTATTATCAATATATGCTTTAGTTATTTTATGTATTTCCATTTTATAATTATATAATAAAGTTATAATTTTATAAAAAATATCGTAAACATATAATAAAAACAATTAATATACAATTCCATTTGTAAATTTTTGTTCTAAGGTTAAAAAATGGCTTATCGACACAATAACCATAAAATAAAAATGAGTATATAAAACATCCACCAGTAAATATGTTTATTGGATCAATTGTTAATGCAGAAAAAAAGATCGATAAAAATATTAAACATATTCCATTAATAAAATGAAATAATCTACTAAGATTATTATTTAATGAACTAAAATATGGTGCACAACTTACATATGATACAGCCCTAGGTGTTTTAATTATTACATCGTCTTTATTAGCAACACGCGAAGAAAATGGTTTAGAAATATTTTTATCAACAATTTTTTCATTCTCTTTTTTAGGAGCTGGCAAGGTCATACAATTTTGTAAAACATTATTTATATCATATGTATACGAAGTAATTAAATTATTATCTAATATAGTAATAGTATATGTATCCCCATTGGTTGTCATTGATTGACATTCACCAGGTAAAACTTGGCCGCCAATAATCATGCCATCAGAACTATATATATTATAAGTATTTTTACCAACTTTAGAAATATATGCTATTTTTTTCATTATGTATATATTTTATAATAGAGTTAAATACAAAAAAAAATCCTATCTTTCGATAGGATTTAATAATTATTTTTATATAATCGAATTACGAAAAAATAGCTTGATATGTTGCTGTTATTTGTTCAGGTGTCATTTGTGATAATGACTGAATAATTTCTTGTTTTTGCTGTTCTGTATTATTTTGATTTTGAACTGGTTGATTATTTTGATTTTGTTGATTTTGATTAATATTAGTTCCAGTTGTTGGTTGTGACATAATCTGTTGTTCATCTTCATCAAATGATTTTTTACAGTTACACCACATTTCCTTACCATTAATTTCTTTTTCCTTGTAACCAGTTTCTTCCATAAATTTATGAAAGGCTTGGTGGAATGCATCAGAATTTATAAAAAATTCTTTTGCTTCATCTTCGGTTAATTTATTTTTGGGTCGTTCAAAAGATTTGGTTTCGGAACCAATTTTTTTATCTTTTTTATCATCTTTTTTAATTGATTCTTCTTCAAAAAATTCAAAATCTTCATTTACTTTTTTAAACTTATTTAAATAAGCTTCTAAAATAATATCATCATCACATTTACTCATATAATTATTTATGATTTATAATTTATTATTTTTAATATCATTTTCTAATTGTATAATTGCATCATTTAGATAAAATCTAGCTTTTTTGAAATCTTCCAATTTTTTTTCAGAATCTGTTAAACCTTCTTCTTTTTTATACCCAGCTCTTAATGTATATTTTATCACATTACCGAGATTAAATGGTAAATCCCTTACAATATCGATAACTTCGATACCTAATTTATTTTGTCTATAATGTGAAGGATGTTCAACACGTTCTTCTTGTTCTTTATTTATTTCTTCTAGTGTATGTTTAACTTTTTTCATTAATTTTTATATTATATAATAGTTATTTTTAAAGTACACCAAATTTATGATTACCTATTATTTCAACATTTTTCATTGACTTACCCCATTTAGGATTTGCTAATTTTGGATTATAATAATGATTTGCTTTTGTTATTGGTGTAAATTTATTTTCAATTATCTGTTTAGCGATTTCTTTACATTCTTTCCATATTTTTTGATGTTCTTTACCTTTTAAATCAATTGTAATATAACCTTTATTCCATCCAGAAAATTGCCATTTTGCAATACAAACATTTACTGGATTATTTTTATATTTTTTCCATTTAGAACGATTTTGAATTACAGACGCAACAGCTTTTCTACCAATTGTTTTTTCTCCTTTAGCTTCATCAAATATAGTAGCAGCAATTATATCTAAATCCGAAGATGATTTGGTTATTTTAATAATATTCGACTTCGCTTCTTGCTTTATGGCTGTTGTGTTATCTGTTGCAGCTTCAGCATTATTAAATCCACCAAATGTTGAACCTAATATTCCCAAACCTGCTAAAGCTCCTTTGAAATAATTTTTATAATTTTCTTCAATATAGAACATTTGATCAAAAGATATATCTTCCGTATGTATATCAGATTGTAATAATTTTTTTCTTATTCGACGTAATTTAGCAATATCTTGATCATAATAATTATATTTTTTCATGAATGTTTTTAATTCATTATCATTATCAAAATATCTCGAATCAACAATACTATACTTAATCAAATCAATAATTGTCGAATAAACATATCCAGGATTTGTTTTATAATCGTTTGGAATATTTTGTCTTAAAATAATAGCACCATCCGGGGTGCCAGTAAATTTTTCAAAAATAATCCAATAATTTACAAATATTGAAAAATCAGTCTTTGTTGACCATTTACCATTATGAGCATATTCATCACCAAATGCTTCTTTACAAGTTTTGATCATTCTTTTAAAAGGATCTACATTGGTGTCCTCGGTATTACCATAATACTCTAATTCTAATGCATGTGCGATTTCATGTCTTAATACATCTTCAAATTTATCATCAATTCCTGGTTCATTTAAAAATGCTTGATTAAAAGAAATATATTTATATGGTGATAAAAAACACAATCCTAAACTATCATTTGATTTATACCAAGCACCACGTTTCCAATTTCGTGAGGCTAATGTATTTTTACGACCCTTTAAAAATTTTGGAAACGGTGTATTTAAATATTTTTTAATTAATGAATCAAATTTTAATTTATTTTCTTTTCGATATTGTTTTAATTCTTGTATTATTTTATCTCTATACTCAGTTGGTTGATGTATTGACATATAATTATTTATATACTAAAGTAATCATCCATTGTAGGAATACAATCATCGTATGGGATTATTTTAATATTTTTTATATTTTCCAATTCTTCATTACAATTAATAGACTGTGGATCTTTTTGTGATAAATAACACCGTATCATATAAAGATATTCATCATCAGATAAATTACCCTTAAAATCAATAAATTTATCTTGATATTCTCTAACTAGATTTTGAAACGATTGTTTTAAATCTCTAGCTTTTGATGGTGAATATCTTCTCATAATACTTTTTTTAATCATTTCAATATCTGAAATGTTAGTTGCTTCGCCTGTGTTATTAATTAGTTGATTTAATTCTTTAATATTCATTTTATTTATTTTTTGTTTTGTTGTTCATATATTTTTAAAAGTGCTTTTATTTCATATAACATATAGTTACAATTAATTTTTGTCCATTTTTTATTTTCTTTATCTAAATGTAACAAAAATAATACACCAATTTTAAATTCTGGATTTAGTGTTTGTAACATATAAGCATATAATGATAATTGCAAAGCATATGCATTATAACTACAACAATGTAGGTGATCTAATGGATATAACATATAATCATCATAAGATGAATAAAAATCTATTTTATTATTAGTTTTAAAATCTACAATATTAATTGTTGGTTGATTTCCCCATTTACTATTAAATCCTTGTGTAAATTGAACTACATCAGATTGACCTGCAATTTTATATTGATGATTCCATAATAATACTTCACTTTGCAATCCATTATTACCTAATTCTTTTTTAATAATATTATATGCATCTTCACATACTTTTTTATATTTATTATTATATAAATCGGGTTGATTTGTTATAAATCCCTCGATACCTGCATGTATCATAGTGCCAAAATCAGTACTTTGTTTTGCTTTATCAGCCCATTCTTGTAAAATTTGATCTTTGGTTATCCCTCTTTTTTTGGCACAAAGTAATGCCATTTTTTCACTTTCAAATGGTTTTTTAAATTTACTCAATAAAGTGGTACACGAAATATATTCCTCGTTTGTTTTTGTATTAAAATATTGATGTGTATCTTCTTTGAAAATTACTTTTTGCATTTAATAAATAATTATATATTATGTTAAGCGAAAAACAACTATATTGGATTAAATTTATAATTTACGTTGGAACTGCGATTTTAACGCCGTGGGCGACATTATTTTCTGGTTCAACAGCTCAGGATATTGCTAACATGGGGTGGTATAATTGGATGGGTGTCGCTATATCTGATATTATTACTGGATTAATCGCTGCTCGTGCATTTTTAGATACTACTGCAGGAAGAATAGCAGAAAATAAAGATTGGGAAGATTGGGAAAAAGATGTTAACATTGAAGTTAAAAATCGATTAAATTCTAATATCGTTCCATCCGATAATAATATTTCGGAGCGAAACGTGAAGTAACTTCTCCTGAATCTTTATCAACTTCAACTTCACCTCTTTTTGTTTGTACTACTACAAAATTACTGTAGTAGTATAATTTTCTACCATAATCATCAAACATTATATCACCATTTTTATCACGTGCTTCATGAAAATATTCATTATCAGAATTACATCCTTGTAATAAAAGAATGAATAATATTAATATAGAGTTAATTATTAATTTCATTGAGATTTGTTATTATTTTTGTTCCTAATTTAATTGCTTTAGCATATTTGGATCCGGGGTCTTTTCCAAGTAATAAATAATCAGTTTTTTTAGATACACTCCCAACTACTTTTCCACCAAGATTTTCTATTTCTTGTATTAGTTCATCACGACTAACTTCGTGTGTACCCGTAATACAAATAGTTTTTCCTGATAATTTACTAAATGATGGGATTTGTGTAACTTTAAATGATATATAATTTAATAGTTCTTTTATTTCTTTGTTTTGATAAAAATAATTAAATATATTATTTTTAACCACTGGACCTATTGTATTTAAAGTAAATAATTTTGTAGTTTCTTTGTTTTGACAATCTTGATATAAAGATATAAAATCATTATCATATGATTTCAAAACATCTTTCGAAATTGTTTTACCCACTCCTTCAATTCCGATTGCATGTAATAATCTCCAAGATTCTGTATATGATGATTTAGATATATTAGTAATAATTTTATCTGCTAATTTATCACCCATTCTATCTAAAGTAAGTAATTGTTCTTTTGTTAATTTAAAGAAGTCAATAAAAGTTTTAAGAAATCCTGATTGAATAAATTTTTCAATCCACGCACCAGATACATCTTCAATATTTAAACAATTTCTACTTACAAAATGTTCCATTTTAGTTTGTAAAACACCAGGACATTCTGAATTAGAACAAAACCAATGTTTTAATCCGGGATATTGAATTGCTTCTGAACCACATATTGGGCATTTTTTATTAAAAATAAACGGAACAATATCAGGTGTTCTATCTTCTTTAATGGGTCCTATAATGTAAGGTATAATTTCACCAGATTTTTCAATCCATATATTATCACCTATTCTTATATCACGTGCAATCATTTCATCAATATTATGGCAAGTTGCACGTTTAACAACACTGCCTGATAATTCAACTGGTTCAAGTTCTGCAACAGGGGTAATAGCACCAGTTCTTCCAACCTGAAGAGTAATACTTTTTATTTTTGTTTTAGCTTTTTCTGCTTCATATTTATAAGCAATAGCCCATTTTGGTACTTTTGATGTATTACCTAATTCTTTTTGATAAGAAAAAGAATCAACTTTAATAACAGCACCGTCAGTTGGATATTTTAATTCTTTCCTATCATTATCAAATTTATTGATAATATCCCATAATTTTTCATATGTTTCAATATATTCTGTATCAACAACCTTAAATCCCCATGCTTCGCAAAAAACGTAAAAATCGTGTAAATAATTTATTTTATGATAAACATTATTAATATTTTCTTTATATGCACCAATACTATGAACAATAAAATTTAATTGTCTTTTTTTAGCATCATTTGGATTTAATAATTTAATTGTACCTGCAGTTAAATTTCGAGGATTTGCATATAATTTTTCATTATTTTTTTCTAATTCATTATTAATTCTATTAAATTCTTCATAAGTCATATATACTTCACCACGAATTTCAATTAAATCCGGAATTTCAGAACCGTCATCCCATTTACTTAAAATCGTTGGAATATCTTTAATACAATCAATATTTGATGTTATATTCTCACCCGTGATACCATCGCCGCGTGTGACAATTCGTTGTAATTTACCCTTTACATAAACACACGAGAGAGAACAGCCATCAATTTTTCGTTGTACCAATAAAGAACTTTTCTTATTATCAATATGATTAATCCAATTATCCAATTCATTTTTATTATATGTGTTATCAAGACTTAACATCTTAATTTCATGATTAACTTTTTCAAAACCATCTACTGTATCGGGAATAATTCTATTCAATATAGAATCTTTATCTACATTATCCCCGTATAATTCCTGAAGATGTTTATATTTTTTATCATATTCTTCGTCAGAAACACCAGTAGGCATACCTAAACGATATGCCATTTCATATTGTTCTAACTCTTCTTCAAGTTGTTTAATTTCTTCGAATTTATCCATATATTGTATTTAAATAATTATTTTAATGTAATAACACCTATACCAGGAATTTCAATATGTTTATTATCAATAATATGATAATCTTCAAAATCATATCCTTTGTTATTCATTGATAACTTTATTGGTCCTGTTCTACCGAAACGATTTTTTATAACATTTATTGTTAATTCACCTTTATAATTATTAATAAAATATTGTGCATCTGTCATATGTGCAATATCAGAACCACCTTTGTATGTTCCTGACTTTGTACTGTGTAAAATAATACCTATGCATTTTCTATATTTTTTTGCACATATAATCATTTTATTAATGACAATCATTGGAAATTCTGATTTTTTATATTTGTATAATTTTTTATTATATGTAATAGTAGGTAAAGAATCAAGCATTATTAAATCATAATCAGGAATAATAGATTCAATAAAATCAATATCTGTATTATCACAAATATCCATATTAACACCAATTCTATTACAATTCATAGAAAGCATTGCCAAATTCTGTTCACCTGTAATGTATATTGGTTTTAAATTACATTTTTCTTTAAAGGCGTTACAAACTTGTAAAAGAAATGTTGTTTTACCAACACCAGGTACGCCATATAATACAAATGTTTGTGGAAAATATAATTGTCCACCAAATATATTGTCAATATTTCTTATATCTGTTTTATAAGAACGATATAAAGAAAAATCAACTTCGTTTGAATTTACAATGCTCATAATAATATTATAATTGTGAGTTAATTAAATTTAAATATCATTATTACTATCTGGTGTATATCTATCTATTAATTCTTGTTTATATTCATTAATATCAATATCATATAAACGATCTTGCAATTTCATTTCAGAAATGGCAGTAATACATTCAGCTAATCCTTCAATAAAATCGTTTCTATATTCAGAATTGGAAAAATTTTGTTTATATTGTTGTAAATCTTCTTGAATTTCATCTAATTTTAATATATGATTAGCGATATCAATAGATTCTTCATTTGTAAAATTATCTCTTTCCAACATTAATTCATCACCAAAATCTTCTTTACTGATGAATATTTCATCGCGTATAATATAATCGATGTATTTATTGAACATATCATCATCAACAATAACATCGATTATATTTTCGCCAAAATCATTTCCGTCAAATTCTGCTGTATTATATTTTTTATACATGCAGAAATTATAATTTAGAGTTATGATTTGTTAAAAGTTGGTATCCAAATATCAGGACATAAATCGGGAGATTTTAAATAACTTTCATGTAAATATCCGTATCCATCATCTCCCCATGAACGGCCCCAACTATTTTGAAATTCAAAATATAATTCATTATCAATATATTTATACCCAGTTAAACAAATAGCATGATATCCCCTTAAACCTGTTTTTTTATTATTTTTACCTACATATCCATAATAATTATCGATATCGTTATCATATACTTTAAAACACAGTAATACAGGTAATTTTTCGCTTTCTATTGCGTATTTTATTTTGTCTATATCATTATTACATCTATAATAATTTGAAATATGAAAACATTTATCATAATTAATATTTTTTGGTTTTGAATATGGGGAATCCATACTACATCTATATACACCATATTTATATAAAGATTTCAATAAACTTCTCATTGTTGCCCCACCGTCAATATCAGTTGAAGAATAATCTTCTTTTCTAGCATAATAATATACAAACCAAGGATTTAATTTATGATCTTCGGGTTTTATAAATCGTGACAATATAATGTTCATTGCTGCAATTCCTGCATGACCAGTACATGAATTTGTTTGTTGTTGATTTAATATTTTACATCCAAAATTTCTTAAAGTAAAATATGATGATATACCCGCTTTTTTGGTTTCTAATATTTTAGGATTATAAATAAAATCTCTTTTATCTTCAATATCAAGTTGACTAATACCTAATCCATGTTTCTGTTGACAACGAAGTTTTCTTATACTTTTTAATATACTATTTATAAATCTCATACACTTCTTTCGCTTTATTTATTTCTTCTGTTTTAAAATTTTTATTTAACCAATATGTATCTGGATAATTTATAGAATCTTTATTGTTTATAAATTCCATATAAATCGTTTGTACATTATACGCAGTGGTTAAATCATCATTATTATATTCAGTAACACAACCAATTAAAAATAATGATATTATCCAAAATATAAATATCTTCATTATAAATATTTATATGGCAAAAAATGATGACGAAATAATTTTAGAAGCATATAATCAAGTAAATGAAGGTATATTAGCTAGAGCTAGAGCAGGATTAAATGATAGTTTAATCGGTAGAACTGTTAATTCTGTTGGAAATATTTTAACCGGAAATACACAAGGATTAACCAATAATTTAGCCCAAGATAGTGCCCATATGAAGTTTGACTCATTATTAAAATCACATCAAGGAAAAATAACAAAGGTTATTCAAAATTTTATAAATGATTTAGTCAAATCAAATGTTATAAATCAACAACAAGGTGCAACAGCTCAAGGCGAAATTATTACTAATTTAATTAATAATTTACAGCAAACAATTGGTGCAAATAAAGGTACTGTATTAAGTAATACAGCAAATACTGTTGCTAATGCACCAGGAAAATTAATTAATGGGGTTAAAAATATTTGGAACGGTGTTAAAACGCTGGACAACAAACACAGAACCAATAATAAATAATATTTTATTAAATAAAAAAGACCTGTTATAACAGGTCTTTTTTTGTATTAGGTAAAATCTCACAATTATATGAATTAAATTTCGGGTGTTGTGTTAATATTTGCAAATGAAGTCCAGCCATATTATTAATTACTTGATTTTGTTTATCTATGCCCAAAAAATCTTCTATCATTTCATATGCAATATTTTTATCAATAAATTTATATAAATTTAATAAATCTAATGGAAAACAACCTATTTTATAAGTCAAATAACAATCATTACAAGACAATTTGTACTGTTTTAATAAATTTTTATAAGTTTCTAATGTAATAATATCATCATTATATGTTATTTTATTTAATTTATTTATCAATTGACTTATGTTTTCATTTTTATTATAAATTTCTATTCCATAATAATAAAAATTTTGATAAACATCAGCACATTCTCTAGAATAATGCATTAATTTAAACGGATTGTATTTTTTTGGTATTTTTAATAATTCATCAGATGAATATTTTATATTAAATCCCAAAAATATTAATGGTAAATCATTTGTTTCCACAAATTCATTATTTATATAATTATTAAAACAAATTTTATACATTATAATTCTATATATTTTTGGATTTCTGATGTAATATTATCTAATGATTGCACGCCATCTATAACATATGTTTTAACGTTATTAAATATTGGATCTATCATAGATTGGTCATAATAATTTACCATATCAACAAATTTTTCTTTAGGTAAATTATCATAATAATCAATTTTTCCAGTTAATTCTACTTTTCTGTTAGATGTTTGGCGTCTTTTAATAATCTCTTCTGATGAAATTTTTAAATAAAAACGTTTATATTCAAAATGAATATTCAATAAATTAATAATATCACGAATTACGTCAGAAAATAATTTATAATTAGTTTCTAATAATTTATGTATGCACCCTTGATATACATACATTGATGTAATTCCTCTATCTATAACACATGATGGATGTTTATCATTATCCAATAATTTTTCATATACAGAATAAAATGCAGCTATTAACAATCCCAGTTGTGTTCTACTAGTAATATTCGGATCAAATTTTATTAATTTGCGAATTTCTTCACCAATATATGTATATCCAGGGATTCTAACATATTCTAAATTATAAATGGATTTTAATTTATTAGCCTGGGTTGTTTTGCCAGAGAACTCAGGTCCTTCTAACTCAATTAATAAAGGCTTTTTCATATAATTTTTATTATATTACACCATAATATTAATTTCACTATTATTTTACAAATATATTTTGCCAATTTCCGAAAATCGCCGCCAAAACAGTTCCAGCAAAAGCTATCCAAGATAATTTAAATTTCCAATCAAATGTATTTCGCCTTTCATAATTTTCTTTAAATTCATATAATTGGTTATTTATTTGTTTAAATCCTTCGTCCATCTGTTGTTGAACATTCAAAAGTTTTATTTTTAATTCATTTAATTTAACCTGAGTTGTTTCTTCGGCACATTTAAATTTCATATTTAAAATTTTTTCTAAATCAATCTCTAATGATTTTTTTACCGAAGCCATTTCTTTATTTAATGTTGCTAATTGAACCGTCATAGCAGGTTGTCCATTACCGGTATATAATGTATGATTAATTTTTTCTATTTCGTTTGAAAGACGTTCAACAACAGAATCCATATAATAATATTTATTAAAAATATAAAGAAAAAATGGTCTAAGTTAGACCATTTTTTATATTAATTTATTGAATTTTAATATTATCCTAAAATCAAAGTTTGTGATTCATTAATATTATTATCTTTTATTTCCAAAATAATGATATTAGATTGCGAATACCAAACTCCTGATATGCATAAGTCACCATTATTAGAAACATCTGTAATTATTCCTGATTGAGGCATTGCATTAGGATTTGCTTTATATATGATTTGTTTACCTATTTTATTCATAAATTTAATTCCATTTGTTTATTTACAATATTTCCCTCTTTATCTATTATAATAGCATCTTTTAATTTATAAACTTTATTTTTATTATTTCCTTCAATTGTACGAATAGGCCAACTTTTAAAATAATAATTTGAATCAACATCATGCATATAACCTGGATTATTTTTTATAAATAAATTTACAATTCTAAGTACCATAGCTTTAAATCTGTTAATATTATTTAATTTATGTGATGTATCATTATAGACAAATTTATACGGAAGTAAAACAAATAATCGAATAAAATCATAATTATGATTAAAAATTGTTCCAAAATCAATTAATATATCATTATTAATCTCTTCTTCATCCGAACTAGGGATATAATAAGTACTTTGTCCTGGCGATGCTGGTAATTTTCCTTTTTGATAATAACTATCTTGTGTTGGTGATGGAATATCAGTATATTTATTAGAAGTTGGTGTGTTGTAATTAGTATATCCCCAATTTGCAGTAATGTAATTTTCCCAGATTAATTCGTTATCTTCCATCGTTTATATAAAAATATTTATTGTTTTTAATAAATGTTTATATTATAATGTTAATATGAAACTATTAATCATTGACGGTAATAATTTATTACATAGAGTCTATTGGGTTGCTAAAAAACAAGAAAATTATAATGTTAATAACATTGTATTAAGTTTTTTAAAAAGTATTAGATATGATTTTGATAAATTTAAATGTGATAAAATTATATGTACATGGGATAAAAAGCTTCAAAATCATTCATCTAATTTTAGAATAGATGAATCAAATCATGATTATAAAGCTACAAGAATTAAAAATGAAGAAATATATGAAGCCACATATTTAATTGATGAATTTTTAGAAACACTAGGTATTAAAGTGATGTATCCTGGATGTTTAGAAGCGGATGATATTATGCATTATATTTCTGTTAAAAATACTGATGAAAATATTATAGTATCATCAGATCGAGATATCTTACAATTAGTTAATGAAAACACTAAAATTTTTAATCCAATAAAAAAAATTACATATACAAAAGATAATTTTGAATCTCTAATTGGTAATCCAATAAAAGATTTTGTTTTAATTAAAGCTATAACCGGTGATAATTCTGATAATATTAAGGGATTAAAAGGGTACGGAATTAAAAGAGCTAAAAAATTGATTCAACACCCCGAAAAAATTACCAACGAACAATTGCAAATAATTGAAAAAAACTTAAAATTAATAGATTTATCAAAGGGTTGGCAAGTTAATGAACCACAAGAAGAGTATATTTATAGAGAACAATACAATAAAGATTGGCCTATTCCAAATAAAGATAATTTTTATAATTTATGTGTCAAAAATAATATAAATTCAATATTATTTTATAAAAAATATTGGGATATATTTTTTAATAAATTAAATAAAAATACATCCCAATTAAATTCAAATTTCGATTTTTTACTTTAATTCACAACGAACACTAGATGTGGTTGTAATAATATTATTATAAATATCGCTGATAGTAAATTTAACAGTTATGTAACCAGTATTTTTAATAGTTACATAACCATCTGGTGTTATTGTTGCAATATCGTCACTTCCACTAGTTTTTTCAAATTTTGCAGAATTTTTTATTATATCAGCACCTAATGGGTTTAATTTAACTCTTAAATATCCAGTAGCACTCATTACTGAATTAATTGTTGCTCCTTTTAATGGAATTTTAATTTTTTTTCGTTTATCAAAAGGATTACTATAAATACCTAAATAAGAAATATCAATTAATGAATTTATTTCTTCTAATTGATTTCCATCATATATACTACATTTCTTTTTTTCATTATCATAATATAATTCACCATTTTTATCAGATACATTATTTATATTTGGTAAAATATGTTTTAACAATGTATTATTAGTTATTTGAAAATTATATAATGAATTTTGCATATTATCATACTAAAAATGAATCTGGATTAACAGTATATGTTAACCATCTATTAACATTAAATACACTAATTGAATTATTATTGTATACTATATCACCCTTAACAAGTCCACTCGTAGGTATTGAATCTAACGATCCAGAATATAAAACAATATTATTAATGGGATTTCCGCCCATTGTTGTTCCATCACCAACAAAAAGGCGTTTAGTATCAGTAGTATATGCCAATTCTCCTTCAGCTAATATACAATTTAAACGTTCTAAATTAGTTCCCTTTCTCATGATAAATCGAAAGGGGGTATTTTCATTTATTGTAACAATATCCATATTATTTATTTACTGAATTTACTGATAAAACTTTAACTTTTTTAGGATACCACATATGAACATTATCGTTTGGTTTTACACCTTTGGCTTTAAGACTATTTTGTGTTGTGAGGGGTAATGAACTACAAATAACTGTAGCCATTGATGGTACTGTTCCTTCTGTAATTGTTAACGTATTGTCGGTAAATATAGTCATATATTTCCATCCTTCTTTTCTATTAGAAATTGGTATTATTTGACTTGGACCGTAAAACGAGGATCCACCAGATGTGAGTAATGATGAACCACTCATACATTCGGGTATTACATATTGTAAGCCAATAGGACCTTTGGTATCAATACTATTAATTTTGCCTTCACTTCCAGTTAATGGTGTAAAAAAAGGTATTTCTAATACTCCTACCTTATCACCAGATGTAACTGGATAAGAAGTAAAATTATTTGAATAATTTAAATAAATACCAGTATGATCTTCCCCACCAGCAGATAATGGTCCATTTTCTTCAAATTTTAATGAAAATGTGGGATAAGTTATACCGTCACCAGTTGATAATAATTTAGTTTCAAAAACCTGGTCATCTGGTAACCCAATACCACCGTTATCACCACCAACATTCTGCCAAAAATCTTGATTATACCACCATAAAGTACCTCCAATAAGTGCTAAATCATTAGGTTGTGGATTTGTAATTTGATCCGCAGAATTAGCAACCCAATGATATGGTATTGGATTACCACCATTAGTTGTTCCATCACCAACATAAATTCTTTTTGAATCTACTGTATATGCTGGTTCACCTTCATCGAAAATTACATTTTTGCGTTCCGATTCTGAACCTCGTCTGAATTTTATTTTAGCTATTTCAGTTTTCATTATTTGTATACATTGCTCCTAATAATACGATTGTTGTTGTTTGTGAATCTACGAATGTTTTGTATCCAGCAGTTGTATATGTCATACCGGCGACTGGTCTACCATTATTATGTATTTGATATATTTGAATATTAGTATCGTTGGGTATAATAGGTAACATTAACATCATATCTATTGAATTTCGGGAATTTCCATCACCAGTACTATCAGTTTCTTGTGATATAGGAACACCATAAGATACAGGAATTGTTGTAATATTATTCCCATCTTTATACATATAATTAGTTGTAACACGGTTCGTACCAGGTAATTTTAACCATGTTGAAACCCCACGACCTGTTGGATTGCCAGTTGCTTCAGATTTTATTCTAATAAATGCGGTTGTTGCGTTGGTTAAATTCATATAATTTCTAAGATCAAAATTAATAGTATATGAACCAGCGTTAGATGAACTAGCTGTTTGACTTCTATTAATAACCGCAAATTTTTCTCTTCTATTAACTAATGTATTATATATATTTTCATCAAATTCAATTTGATTATCAAAAATTGTTAAAATAGATTTATTTGGTGCTTCTTTATAAGGCCATTTGATTTTTCCTAAAGTTATATATTCATCACCAAATATAACTTTATCTGTACTAGATAATGTATTACCACCACTTAATTTATTAAATATTAATGCTTGACCTGAATTTAATTTATCACCCGGTATATAAAAATAATTTCCGTTTGTTGTATATCTACTATATGGATATGGATTACCATCAACTTCTGATTCATTTGAAATTGATAAATCTAAATTCGCCTTTTGACCAACACCATCATAAATAGAAGTATAACCATTGTTTAAAACTTTTAAATTATTAAAAACAGTTGTAAATTCATTTGATTTTATATATTTTGGTTTATCTGACGGGAATCCGTCATTTGTCATAACATTATTATATGTTTTTGAAATATATTTATTTGTAAAATCCATAATAATTTAAATAAAACATTCTAATTGTGATATACGAAAACTACAATTACTATAATTATAATCTTTTAGTCTCGATGCTTGTATTCTATATTTTGTATATGATGTGTTTCCATCATTTGGTAATTCAATAATTCCACTAAAACAATAAGGAAATGAATTACTTATTAATTGTGTTGTATATTTCACTTCTTCATTTTCAAAAAAAGTCATATAAAAAGTGTTAAATCCAGTAATAGTTATCCATAATCGTAATATTTTTTGATATTGTGATGGTATAGTATAATTTTTATATGTAATATCTACACCCTTAAAATGGTCGTTTATTATTTCATCATCCAATATACGATAAAATTTAGTTTGATTTGATAATTTCGAAGAACCTGAAATATTTATACCCTTATTATCTTTATTAAAAATTAAAGACCCATTACCTTCAGGACTTAAATTGATTTTATTTTTATATAAAATTTTATCTTTACTCAGTTTAAATAAATTATCATCCATGGATGATAATTTATTTGCATTAAGATTTTTAGTTAAAAATTTATTATTATCCGATGAATTATATTCTGGATAAATTAAACTTCCAACCATAATTGGATTTTTTTCATGTAATTGTAAAACAGAATAATTTCCTAATCCATCTAATACATTATTATATGATTGTTCGCCATTTGCAGTTAAATTTAATTGCAAAACCGATTGATATGTTAAACTAATACTATTTCCACTTAATGTATTTGATGCCATATTAATTACTATTATTAATTGTTAAACTTACAAGATTAATTTTTGTTGTATTATCCGTTCCATTTATTGCTGTAACTGTAAATTGATTTTGACTATTACTAATAACAGGAATACTTACTTTACCACCATCACCAACATAAAAATTATAATTTCTATACATATAATTATCATTTACAACTAAAATATTTGCACCGTTTGAAGTCGATAATGTTATATATGATACTGTATTAATACCATAATCATTATCTTTATATCTTATATGATTACTTAATTGTATGCTTGTTGGCCTATTCTGTGGTGAAAATGTTATTCCTTCCCAATCTGATAAAGCAGTGGTTGATAATATTGTATTGATATTGGTACCAAAATTATTTAATTTAAATGAATCCGAATCTTTTTGAAAAAAATAAGAGCCATTTGAAACACCCAAATCAAAAACATATGTATTATTTCCAATTTTAATAAAATCGTCTCGTATAATAATTTTATCACTTTGAACTATTTTGTTTCCATATAATAAAAACAATCTATCATTAGAGGCCGTTGTTGGATAAAAATAATCGCCAAATTTAACAGCTGTTTTTGATAAAGATAATGAAGTTTGTAATACATTATATATAAAAACAGGTGAAATATTAATTCTGCTATCACCAATATAATAAGGAATCAATAGATGATATACATTAAAATGTGATCCATCATCTATTGATGGGGTAGTACTACTACTGCCTTCACCACCTATTATTTGATTTCGTAAACCACTCATGTTTAATAAAAATATTTATTATCTACTTCAAAAATTACAATAAACTAATAGGGGTTGTTAAAGATTTTTTTGTATTTAAAATTTTTGATTGAATATTTTGTAATAACATGTACTGAAAATTATAAATTTTTTCAAAAATTCGATTCACTACCATATAATCAACATTTTCATTATCATATATTTTAATATTTTTATTATCTAATAATTCATTTTCAATATATTTAAATTCTTTTATCAAAATATTTGTATAATTATCATATTGCATTATTGGCTTAAATATAATTTTAGAAGCCAACAAATTTAAACTATACACCAATTTATATAATGATTTATTATATGTTAATGATTGGACATATTCCTTTTCATTTATATAAATATCATCTAAACTATAAATTTGAAAATCTGGATAATAATTTAAAGTACTACTATTGTTATTAGACATTAAAGAATTGTATAAAATATTATCTTTACAATATAATATTCTACTATTGACAACAATATATATTGTATCTTCTTGTTCATCAATAGGAACAAAAGACATACATTTAATATTGGGTATATAATAATCATCTTCGGGATTATCATACTGATGCCATTTAAATTTATTTAAATCCCAATTAATGTTCAAAAAATTCCAAATATCTTGTTGTTCTCTAATAACGTGATAACGTCTAAACAAATATGAGCCAATATTTTTATCTAATTTTGTTATAAATTTTTTAATAATACGTCGATTGGTTGCAATATAACATATATTTGAATTATTATATGATTTATAAAATTTTGAACAATATTCATCATTATCAAGATATATTCCCGAAAAAATTTTATCTATTAAACGAAATTCACGATCATATTTTAATATATACGAATCTTTAGTCAAAATATAATATTCATTTTTATTTTCATTATATATTATATCTTTAGGAATATTATTTTTAAAATTCCTATTATTCATTGTACCAAGCCAATTAAATGTTTTATCAAATAATTTAAGAGAATCATCACCAGTATCAAATACAATGATTTGATTATTAATAACTCTTACTAATTCTGGTAATATGAATTTATAATTTATATTACCCATAGCATCCTGGTCTCCATATATATTAACTAATATTAAACGTTTTTTAAATAATTTATCTTCATTAATTATATTATATACATCATACATATATATATGATTATTATATTCGTCTAAAATATAAATATATCTTTGTTGATCTGATGTAATACTATTTAATTTACCAAATGTTAAATTATTACTATAATTCAATCCTTCAATTCTACCACCGATCTCACTAATAGTATCAATATCTTGTTCAGCACTATCATCAATAAATTGTGTATTCAAAATTAATTGAACTACACCGGTTTTTATGTTTATTTTTAAACAAATTAACCGATTAGAATATGGAGCATCTGCCATCGGGGTATTAACATCATTGGTTGTTATCGCAAATAAATAATCAAATCCGTTATTTTTATTATGAAATACAACAGATTCTCTTATATTATTAATCAAACGAATATTTATAGGATCATTATTATTTTCCCGCCAATCAAAATCCATTGGTGGATAATATGGTGTTTCTGTTGGTTTATGTATTTCAAATTTTTCATCATCATTTGATGTATTTTCAAAATCAGTTCGATATCTTCCAAGCCATATACTCATATCTTGTGGAATATGATTATTAGGTATAAAACAATTTGAATATATATATAACATGTTATTATATATTTTTTCAATCGCATTATTAAAAATAGATGCTTTAACAGGATCGTTTACATTAATTTTTATATCATTTAAATCATAAGGTAATTCTAATACTTCTGATGAAATACGATCTTTATAATAATCTGAATGATTAAATTCATCTTCTATAACACTATCACAATATAAAGGATATTTTTGTTCATATTTACCCAACCATGCATTTCCATCACTATCAACATTATAAAACCCTGATATTGGGGCATTTGTTAATCGATTAAAATATACATAATAATTTGTATTAGTATTAAAGTATGAATAATATTTCATATTGTAAATATATATTTAATGTTATTTAAATCTGTTTGAATAGGTAATTTATCTGATAATAATTTACGCAATACATTAGATAATCTTTCTTTATCTTTTTCGTTCACGTTCATGTTTTTTATTATAATATCAAATTTATTAGTTTTAAACCCAGGAACTGATTGTTTGAAAAATCTATTAATAGTTTCTTGTTTATTTCTAAATCCACACGGTATATTTAAAATAATATCATCAACCTTGTAATATTGTAAATTTAAAATTTTAATTTCTTCTGGAGATAATATATTTTTGTATAATTTGAAATATTTAATTTGTAAATTTTTTACAAAATAATTATCTTGTTGTATATAATTAAATAATGGAGTATTAAAATAAGAATCAGTACCTATCAAGAAATTTTCGTCAAATATATTTTCTGATAAAAATTTACCCGCTTCAAAAGTATCTGTTACAATCAATTTGCCATTATTGTAAATTTCTAATTTGCCATTAATCCCATCAAAATTGATAACGAAATAATTTTCACCATTATCAAATTTCGGCAAATTAATAATACGGGTATCAATGATATTATTATATTTGTTAATTAATTTATATTTAATATAATAATCATTATAATTTTCATGAATGCGTTTTATTAGTGAATAATTAGTTAAACGAGTTTCATTTGGTTGTAAGTTGTGTGATAAATTTGATAATTTATTGATTAATGTTAATTCAAAATTTTCTAATTTATATAGAGAAACATAATCATATGGATTAGTTTGTAAAGTTTTTACTTTTGGGTCTTCACTTTCCCTTAATAATATTTCTCTACCATATTCATCATATACTTTATCTGCTGTTAAAATGATAAAATAATTTTTATGCCCATCTGGTGTTATTTCACTAACATAATCAAACGATATTGGGCGTTTTTTAATATTATTAAAATCATAAGAATATAATAAATCTCTATCTGTATTATATATATTAATTTTAGAATTATTATATATTATTCCAATATAATTATCAATTATTTTAAAATCTTGGATAGAATCAGCACTAAAAAATACAGAAGTATTATTTTCATTCAGTTTGTTTATTATTTCAGTTGTTGTATTTGGATTAAAATAAAATATACAATGTTTATTTTTATAAATTGAATCTAATCCGGAATCATCTTTATATATATCATCATAAAATATACCAAATCTTGGATCATATTCACCAATACCTGATAAATTATTCGCAACAAAATAATTATTATTATGTTTAAATGCAGTATTGAAATCATATCCGCCAACAGATATGCACCTTATTTGACCATTATTATATGATAATTCATATATATTATGTTTATTACTTATACAATATATAAATTTATCATCATAATTAACATGTGTAATATTTTCAGTTTCATCATTTGAAAATGAAAATGAAATGACTTCAACACCAACCGGTGTCATTTTTAATATTTGTTTCGAATAAATTGTATAATAAAAATCTGTATGTTCTATGCGAACAGTCCTAATATAAGCATCACTAACAGGTAATAAATCAATTAATTTTAAATCTGTATTAAAAACATATTGTCCTCTAACATCGGTATCGCTATCAGATAAAAATCTATTCCAAGTATATAAATATGTTGACCAAGTATCATGGTCTAACCAGCCACCACCGGCTTGCGTATATGCAGATATTTTATCCCATATATCGTTTTCAACACCAAATGTTAATCCACCTGTAAATGAAATAATAGGTAATGGGGTAATAACAGTATTCTTTTTAAATGAGAATCCATAACAATTTAAATTACCTAAAATTTGATCTGCAATTACATTATCATAATTTTCACTATTTAAATAAAATGATAAACTTAATTGATTATTATATACATAGTTTTTTATTGGTAATGTTGCATACCGATCCCCCGTAAAAGTATAAGTTTCGTTTATTGTGTCATTATCATATATAATATCTTTTTTAGTATTAACCAATTTTATTGAACTTAATACTAAATTTTTATTGTTATTTGAATATGTGTTGATTTCTTTATTAGTAATTCGTTTATAAACATATGTTGTATTTGGTTCAAAAGTTAAATCGCTTATTACATCTACATATCCATCACTTATAACTTCGTTATTTTCATAAAAAATTTTATCAATATCAGTAACATTATGAATAATTTTTGCTGGACTTGATGAAATATTTTGAACATTAGTTAACATTGGATTATAATATCTACTTAACCAAATACCTTCATCATTTAAATCATTACAAGAAAGCCAAGCATATGATTTTATTAAATTATTGTCATTAATTTTATAAATTTTATCTGCTAACGATGGATTTACAAACCCAAACGCTCCAGATTTTGTAAATGACATATGGTTTATATCAATTTTATCATATGGATTAAAACTCAACGGTGTTGTAAAAGTATTTAAACCAGGTTTAATTTGCAAATCAGTTAAATAATAACCATAATTTAAAGTTAATAAGGAATTACCAGTTTCTTGCCTGGTGCCTGTAAATAAACTTGTATATTCTCTAAAATTATTATCATGTACAAGTTCAGTATTGCTAGAATAGCCGCGATTTGTTAATTGATTTTTTAAATTTAAAATATCAACATATATATTATCACCATCGGAATATGAATATTCTGAAGTTAATAATAAATTATTTGATAAATTATATATTGATTTATATGAATCTATATCTAAACTTCGATTTTCATAAATACCATATGATGTATTAATATCAACATTATCATTTTTTTTATTTTCAATAATAAATGTTTGATTTTCATTAAAATAATCAGTTTGATTAATAATTTTTAATGCATTATTTACTAATGTTACATAACCACTGGCATTTTCACCATATTTAATAAATAAATTTAATTTATTATCATTTAAAATATAATTAAAATATAATCCATTAATATTGTTATTTGTATCGTAATTTATTACTTTGATATTACCTTCAGAATTACAAATCAAACAAACATTATGTCCAAATTTATCTCCTTCGTTAATAATAACATCATTAACAAATGATTTTATATAACAAGTTCCATTGGATAAAAAAGAAATTTCAAATTTTGTTATAGGTTCATCACTTAATCCTAAATTTAATCCATTAAGAACCAAATATTTATCATTTATTTGCAAATAAGTTGTCAAATGTTTATCATTATATAAATCATTTTGAATATTAACAAAATCAGTTAATTTTTTATTATCTGTCAAATAAAAAATATTATAATTGTTTATACTATGATCTCTTACATTTTCAAATACGTTATTGAAAAATGATTTATAACCTAAATTTGTATTTGAATAATAATTATTAAACTTTAAAATATCATCATATTTATAATGTAATTCTAAAGGATTTAAAAAATTATCTACTTTTTTATCAATATTCATTATAGTTTGTCAATAGCGTTTCCGATAACAAAGTAATATCCATCATCATCATTACCGTCGATATATATTTGATGCCATTTTTCATTATAATCTTTAATGTAAATATTTTTTTTAAAAATTTTAACGCCCATATCATTTAAATTAAATTTACGTTCATATAAGGCGTTGGCATCAGGACTTTGTTTTCCGCTATATCCAATCAAAAATAAATCAGTATTACCATCAATTTCTTGTTTAGCATCAGGAAATTGTTTAAATGTAATCTTATTAGCCATATAAATTATTTATTTCTCCGTATTTATTATATATGATGTTGATGATAAATTAATTGTTGATGCATCATATTGTTCATGATTTTGAATAGCACTCAAAGTTTGGTTATTATAATCTCTTTCATTTAAACCAGCATAAAAATTACTATCTATTTTATATATAATACCTCCAGATATATGTTCAGGTTTAAACAACCAAGTTTTTATAGTAAAACTTGTAGACGCTTCATAAATCATATCAGATTTAGCATCAATATTATTAGTTGGCATTGTCAAATTGATATTTCCATCCCATTCGACTGGTGAACGTATCTCATGAAAATTTGGTAATTGATATTCTAACGGAATTGCCCATGAAATAACAATATATGGATTTGGATATGGAGCAATATTTGATATAATTTGCCATAAATCATCTTCATTTCTACTAATAATTGACATATCTAATGTGATATCAACAGGCATAGGAGTATCAAATTCACCAAATATTTTTTTATCATTATTTTCATAATAATTAGGTAAAACTTGATTAAATAATCGATTAGAATCCCTTTTTATATTTTTTATTTCAATCGCAATTGCTGTTTGTTGAAAATTTTTCTGTGGATCAACAATATCCATTAATACACGTTGTTTAGGTGCATATACAAAACGAACATTTATTGAATCATGTACTTTACGTTTTTTATCATAACGTTTAACAATAATATTATTAAAAGCTTTTTCAAATTGAATAATAATATCTTTTATTTCAAAATGATAATTATATTGTTTCATATTTTAAGATGTTATTAAATATAATGGGTCCCCATTGATTGTTGTTATGTATATATTTTCATCGGATATAAGTACTATATCACCAATTCCCGCTGATTTAATTATTTTTATTCTTGAATTTATTGAATTTTTTCTATTTGCCAATTGTTTTAAACAATAATTTATAATATAATTTGTTTTCGCTTCGGCTGTTAAAAATACATAATTATAATCATTAACAATAAATTGAGAATTTAATAATTTTATATCACCATAAATATCAAAAAAATCAAAAGAACTAAATTGTATTCTAATAAATTTTTTATATATTTTACCATTTGCAGTATAAATATAAATTCTAGTATAATATTTTGTATTAAAATTTTTATTGTAATCTAAATTATAATGATGTGTAATAATAGAATTAATAAATTTATTTGGTTCGAAATTAATTATTTCTAACATATTACCTCTATATTTTTCGATTTTATTATAAGTAATATATTCATCAATAACAAATTCAGTATCATTTAAATATTTTATTAATTGTGTATCAGAAATGTTTTCATCAACATTACAATCCCAATCGAATTCAATTTTAATTATTTTATTATTTGAATCATCAAATTGTTTAAAATTATATGCAACTGTATTATTATTGTACAATGTGATAGTATCTATTACTATATCATCTCCTGTGGGTGGTAATTTGCTTGTATCACCTTGTATTACTATATACGTTTTGTTCATTTAAATATAATATAATCTCCATTTTTATTTTTGTTTATTTGATATGAAAAATTATATAAAACATCTATATGTTTTTCTAAATCAAAATTTTTTGTTTGAATATTATTATCGTAAAAGTCATTACTATATATTATTATATAATCTATCTTATTAATAAATGATATATTATATAAATACGGCAAATCAAAAATATCACGACATAATATACTTACATTATATAAATTGTTTAATGAATTATATGTTAAAACAGGTGTATCTATATTAATAATACGATGATTAATAATTCCCCAATCAAAATTATCAATTATAAATTGATTATTTTCAATTTTAATAGTTTCAACATTTAAATCATTTAAATTAATTAATTTTAATACTGGTCCATAATACAAGCCATCATTATTAATTTGAGTTGAATAATTATATATTTCAACATATACTACTTTATTAAGTGATTCTATATAAAAATATGTAGAAGGTTTTTCAATACTATCTAATTTTCGTTCAATGTACGATGGATTATATTGAGATTTTACAATAAAATTATTTTCATATACAATTTTATCATAAATTATATAATTTTTTGTTGTTATAAATATAATATCATTAATAACATCTATATCTTCAATGTTTGTTTGCAATTCATCGTAAATTTTTAATAATTTAGGTTCATTTTCAATATTATATTTACTATAAATTGCACTTAATGATTCTGATGCTTTATTTATTTCACCAGTATTGATATTTTTTACGTAAAAATCACCAGATAAACTATTTTTTTCATATAAATTATAACTATTTGATGAAATATTAAAAGTATTTGTTAAATCTTTTGTTTCAATATTTTCGATAACATAATCTTCAGTGGTATAAAATGCACCACCATCATAACATTTACCAACTTGTTCTGAATATTGGAAATTACATGATGATAATTGATTATCGTTGATAGGAACTTGAATTGTATACTTTCCTATACTATTATTATCAACAATATTTGATGCTCCACCATCTATTAATAAGTCATAACTAATATTGTTATAATACGGCCAATTAATAGCATTGGTATTATATGAACTCAAATTATGAATTGTTACATCAATAATATACCCATCAATATTTTTATTAAATTTTCTATAAAAATTTGTCTCATATTCAAAATTATTATTAATAAATCCACCCATTGGCAGCGTATAATAATATATTGATGACAATTCAATATTAATAGGCAACGAAGTATAATAAGATTTATTATCTAAATTACCATTTAAAATTTTATTTATATTTTTTTCAGTATAATATGAATGATTATTAAAATAATTGATATTTTTTAATAATACATATTCATTACCATATATATCAAATTTACTTCGAGTTATTGTTCTATCACCAATAAATTCTTCAAATCCATGAAAAACTATTTTATCTTTATTTAATGAATCCTGTTGTTGTTCAATTGAAAAATAACTATAGAAATATTGAATTAAAGGATCTGTTTTTGGGGAACCATAAGCATACTGCGATGAATAATTTAATTTATTTTTATCATTATTAACAGTCCATATTAATGGAATATCATTATGTTTTGTATATTTATTTGGGTTAGGGAAAACATAAACAGAATTCGGTGTTAATTTATCTGTATTTATTTCATATTTTAAATTATTTGTATTATAAAATAATAATCCAAATTTATCAGGTTTAAAATTAATACCTATCCTTCTAATATCATCATAATGTTCATATTCAATTGTCGGAGTATTTAATAAATCATTATTTAAAATATTTAAAACAGAATCATTTGCAGTAGCTAATATACCCGATATTGGCTCATTATTTGAATTTGTTGAAAGATAATAATAATCAGTTCCTGAATATTTCTCAACTAAAGTTTTCTGTAATTCTAATATAACATCATTTTTGTTATCTGACTTAGCATTATCTATAAAATCATGTAACGGCAAATAATTTATATCATTAGTCGTTAATTTTGGATTAATACTAAATGCTGAAATATTATTATCAATTAAGAAAAATGGATATTGCCTTATTGCATCTATTAACGCATTATCATAATCATAAAATGCTTTATAATTAATATCATTATTATTATAAGAACTTAAATTATTTTTTTCAAAATAATCATTATGATCATATAATTCATCAATTTCTATTTCTAATAAATTTCTTAAATCATCAACATCATTAATATCTATACTATATTCAGCATTATTAGTAGTTATTTCATCTAAAATTAAATTCTTAATAGTTTTCTTTGCATCATTAATTGTATTAATATCTAATAATCTATTAACATTTAATTTTAATTCATTTCTTTTATCTAAATAATAATTGCATATATTATTAATTTTACGAATATAAAAAGGTAATACTATATCTAATAAATTATTTAATTTTTCACTATCTTCTACTATTTCTTCCGTTAATGTTAATTGAGATAAAAATCGTTTTTCTTCTGCTGTTGTATAATCTATTGATATTTCTTGTAATAATGCAAAATATTGCTGTTGTATAAGCTGTTTATATAAATTAACATCAACTTGATTGTTTTTTGCAATATACCATTGCTGAATATACTCATTATATTCATTTATAATAATTTTTACATCAATAGATTGTTCATAAAAATTTAAAAATTTTATAAATGAGTATGGTTTATTATTGTCATAAATTTCGCTGGAATTATTGACAATTGAATTGAGAATATTAGCTAACATAATTTACTTAAATTATGTAATTATTTATCAATATATTTGTTTAATATACCCTATGGTTTTGCTAATAAATCGCTTACCATTAATTATACAATTATAATCAAAATATATACTCTATGCTTTATTCACGTGGTATTAAATTATTATACAACGTTTGCGATATATAGTTTGTCTTAATATCTTCCCAATCATCTAATGTATCAATATTGTTTAATTGAATAGTATTGTATATATTATCAAAATCTAATGTATTATCTAAAATTTCTCCAGAATAATGTTCAATATATTCATAAAACTCATAATAATCAGATAAATTAAATCTAGATGGCAAAATTAAGTTCCAACCCCAACCAATATCAGATAATTTTTTTGAATTATTACTTAAAATATTATTATTTTCTAATTTATATTCTTTTAATGGATATATATAATCGTTATTTACTTTATTAATACCAGGATAAATTGAATTTAATTCACTTAATACGGTTGTTTTAGTAATTAAATTTGTATTAATTAATGAATATTTGTTAGAAAATTTTTCTTTTGCGATTATAGGTACACCAGCCGTAATATTATATGTATTAATATCTAATAATTTACCTTTATTTTTACCATATAAATTAGTAGTATATCCTTTATCATTAAAATCTAAATTATAATAATTATATGCGCCTTTTAATTTACAAAAACTAATTGAAAATAAATCAATAATTCTTCGTAAATTTGGTGGATAAATATAATTTAAATTTGTTATATACAAATCAACCATATGATAGTGATCATATAATGCATCTACATTACATGTATCTATATCATTAATATTTGATATATAATTTGATATTTTTTCGTATAATTTTACTGTAAATGAATTAGGATCGTAAACATTTCCAAATAATGTATCAACAAAATTATCTAAATATGGTAAAGATTTTAATGTTGGCTGTAAATTATTTTTATGATATTGTTCAGCTAACGAGAAATTTTCATTAATTTTTCTTAATTGAATACTATCCTGTTTTAAAATATTAAATTGTGATGATTTAATGGTTTTAATATCTAAACCTGATAATTGTATTTCATTAATAACATCATAATTAATTGTTACTTCAATATAACAATTTTTCAATTCATCTGATCCAAAATATATTAATGTTCCTTTTAAATATCCGCCTTTATTGGAATCGTATGGTTCGGGTTGTTGAACCTGTTCGAATTTAAAATCATATAATGAAGTTGCAACTTTATTATCATCAGAATCCATTAAATAAATGGTTCCAACTTCTATTTCATTATAATATAATATATTTTTATTTTTTACATTTAAATTATTAATAAAAGTTAATGGATAATTGTTATAAGTATATCTAAATATAAAATTTATTGGTAAGTTTATATATTTGTATTTATATATATTAAATAATACGCTATTAACGCCAGAAGAAGTAATAAATCCATTTAAATCTGATGAATTTGTTCCTGATAAAACATTATAAAATGAAAATCCATATGGTTTAGTTAACATTATAGGATGTTCGAAAGTATTATTAATATTATTATCAATATCATAATTTACTCTTAATCCTGAACCATCGTTAGAAACTTCAATTATAGTTTCAATAGGCTCTTCATCTTTATAATATGGTGTTCCACTATATTTAAATTGTCCGATAGCAGATGTTCCTATAAAAGTTGCACCTGGAATATCATCAACATATAAAACATTGCCCGATAAATCTCTTGTTATATATATTGGTTTACCAGTCAATGTAATACTATTAATTGGTTGATCATCTAAATCTAAAAATTTATCGGATGGTGCTAAATGTAAATACAAATTAGAATTATAAACATCAGGTTTTAATAAAGGATATTTAGATTGAGTTACATTTAAATTAATTTTATTTATACCATTGTTAACTTCATATGTTTGCCATGAATTAAATGATAAAATTTTAAAATTAATTATAGGGGTTTTATTCCAATAATAATAAAAATTTTCACCTTGTTGTGAATCACGGGATGATAACCCCTGGACATCAATATATTGTATAAAATCATTATATGAATTATATTCATATCCGGGTGTATAATTATAAATATGTACTGTTTTTGTTATATTATTTTTAAATGATACATATTTATTAATATCATTGATACCAAATAATTCCAATGATACTGTATAATCACCTGGCGCTTTATACCAATGTGTTGGTGTTAATTCTGTTGAATATTCCCCATCACCAAATTGCCAAACAAAATTATAATCTGAAATATAATTAGGTATTGAACTTGATAAAACTTCAAAACGAAATTTAAAGTTTTCCAATGTATAACCTTTATCAGTAATTTCACCTGTTAAATCATCTTTAATATCAAATTGAACATAAGGTTGTCTTGATGTTTCAGTGTTTATTACAACTCGCACATCTTTAATATAGTAATCAATACCACTACCTTGATGATCTTTAGTATAAGCATATAAAGTTATATTATTTTCACCATAATATAACGATAATTGAACCGGCTTATCCCATTTTTCAGGGGAATCACTAAATGTATTACTATAATTATCATATACATATGAGTCTGGTTTTGGTGTATAATAAAAATATCCGCCATTTTGACTAGATACATTAATATTAAATGTAGATAATATTTGTAAATTTGATAATAATACAGGATTATTAACAGTACGTAAATTTGTAATATTATCATCATTATCAGAACCATAAACTAATAATTTATAATTACCTTGTTTTAAATTATCAAATTTATAAGGAACGCCAAATTGTGCTGTTGAACTAAAATAATCAGATGTTAAGGATATTGGTCCTGATAATTCAACTTGTGAAAACCATATAGGATTGAATTCAATATATCCTCCAAAAACACTATATATATCAATATTATATGTTTTTTTAAGTTTTAATGTACTTAAATCGGGAATATTATAATTTATAAGTTCAATTTCATATGAATCTAATAAATCTGGTGATGTATATATATAAATTTGATAATCACCTTGTTTTTTATAATTAATAATATATTCAGACTCATAATCTGATGATTTATTGAAAACTTTACTTACAGTATCAGACATATTTTATATTTTAATAAGTATATACAATTTTTGTAAATTTTTTTGGTTTAAATTTAATATAACCACCGGCAGGTCCTATACTAAAAGATGTTATAGTTTGTGTTGTTAATTTATTTACTTCGGAATCTGCTATTGTATAATTAGCAGATAAAAGATTTAAACTAATATTTTGATCTTCACAGTTACAATTATTTAAATTAATAGTATCATATATATTTAAATCTTTCACATTTCCTTTTAAAGTAATTGATGAAACAACAGTGCTAAAAGAATCTAATGTAAATGGTTGTGTATAACTTTTTACATCAATTACAGGAAAAATATTACCACTTAAATATAAATTACTATTAGATTGATTATCAACTTTAATATATTTTACATTAATTTCATTATTAGTAATATAACTTTCTAAATCAGAATCTTTAACAATACATGATAATGAATTATAATTATATGTTATTTCATTATTATTTTTAAAAATTATTGGATTTTTATATCCATATAATATCAAACCTTTTGGAGATTTTAATTGTTTACATGATATTTCTGAATATAACGTTAACGGTACATTTTGGTTAATATAAGAATTACCAATGTTTTCAAATAATGGTGTTTTTTGTAATACATTACTGCTGTTTGTTGTCCAACCAGCAGATTCGTAATAAATAGAATTAACACTTGATAATATAGTTGTTATTCCAGTTAAACTACAATTTTCACATTCAGTAAATAATTGTGTATATGGCTGATTAATATTATCATTTAGTTTAACAGTACAATTATATAATGAATAATTTAATGTTGTAATATCATCACTTGTATTTGAATATATAATATTAAAATTTATAATTTTTAATAAACTATCTTTTTCAATATTTGAACTTATTTGGCTACTATCATTATTTATCCATATTTTTACACCACCAACATTATTTTTTATTAATGTACTTTTTAATGTTGGCGATTCATCAAAATTTAAATATCCTCCAATAAATCTACAAACAGATTTTTTGGGATCTTTAAAAGTATTTACTTTAAATCCAGGTAAATCATCATATTGCCCTTGAAGACAATGTACATTTATCTCAATAGGGGTAATTGGATCTTCAATATTGTGATTATCAATAATATTTTTTAAAATTTCGTTACATCCAGCCATACTAGCAGGGGATGTTTTAGAACCATCACCTGTCCCATTAGGAGAAACATATAAATCTCTATTCATATTAACTTTCTACATTAATTATTATATTTTTATATATCGAATCTCTATTATATAGATATGGAAATTGGAAAAACTGCAAACTAACATCGTTTGATGTTGACATTAAATCAATACCATTATAAACCGGATTCCAATAAAGAAAATTTAATCCGTTTATATATACTCCGTTACGCAATGTTTGTATACTTTTTACGCCATCAATACCTAAAATATATTGAACAATATTTGATATGCTTATGGTCTCACCTAATGTGTTATTAGTGAATAATGCTTTAATTGCAATATCAACTTCTGATTTAATCAATTCATCATTTCTTCTAGAATTTTTATACTTAGTTATGACAATTTGTGTTTCATTAATAATATCATCAATTGTTTGAGATGTGTATTCATTTTCCTTATTAATTAAATCATCACTTAAAAACCCAGCACCAATAGCAAACGCCATATAAACAGGATCCATAGCAACAATATTTGATGTCATTGTTGTATTATCTGTGATTTTATTAATGATATTTTGTTTTTGAGCCGTTGATACAAACGCAAATGTGTTATCACTATTTAATGCACCAATAGCAGGTACCATATACACATATATATTTCCAAAATTACATGCAGTTGAAAAATTTACTTGATTAAACAATACTCTAGCATCTTTATTTGCATTAGTTAATCCCAATGAATTTTGAAAATAATTTACATGTCCATTAACATATGATTTATTGTTAACAATAGATACATCAGCTAAAACATTCCTAAAATTTTGTTTTATAAATGATTTTATACTTTCTGGTTTTAATAAATTTGTATTAGTAAAAACTTTAGGTGCATTATTTCTTATTTCATCAACTGTTTCTGGTAAAACAAATGGTGTTGAATTATTTTTATTATCAAAATGGAGTTTTATGATATCATCTGTTGTTATATATGTTACTGTTGAAATATCATCTAAAATAGAATTGAACTGTGCTGTGTTATAAAATTTCAAACTTGTATTTGAATTTATATCTCCGGCATTTACTTCACCACTAGAACCATCTGATTTTAAATAATATATTGCAATTTGATCTCCATTATTTAATTGTTTACCATTTATATTATTACCAAATGTAAACTCGTAATAGCCATTTTCATTTAATCGTTTTGAATATTTTAATGCTGTATTATCTTCTAAAAACAACGAATCAGTTTCTGTATATTCATACCAACGTTCAGTTAAAATATCTTTAACAAAAACAGAAAAATTAAAATGATCTACATATATTGATGTTTGCTGACTATTTTTATTATTGTTTGGAATTAATGTTATTATTTCGAATTTTTCACCCATTGCAGTTTGTAATGGGTATTCAATAATAGTTCCTTGGTATAAAATATTATTTTTGCTAAATGTATCTAAACTTTCACTAGAGTTTTCTAATAATTTTGTAAATGAAACATCTTTTGTAAAACAATAATTTACACCAGCAATATCTAAATATGTAAATCTAGGAATATTATAAATATTTGGTTGTAACGATGCATCAGCTTTTGCTTCGAATGTTAATGTACTAGTTGAATATCCTATAGGTTTGTAATTAATTAATTTAACAATTCTATTTATATTTTCATATAATGACGCTTGTGTTATTAACCCTTCAGAACTTGTTTGATTCAAATAAAACATTAATACATGGCATAAATATGCAAAAACATCAGTAAATCCTGTAATATTACTTCCTTCATACACACCATCAGTAAAAATTTTTGTTTGACTTAAACGTTCATTAATAATTTGTTTCATGGATGTAGCATCAAATGCTGCATACCCATTTTGATTTAAATAAAAAGATGTATAAGCCGTATCTTGTGCCATTTTATTTAATTATTTAGTAACGATTTGTTAATTTTGAACGAATCCATTTTGTGTTAATTTACCCATAAAACTAAATGATTTCTCTGAAAATTTGGGTATTTCATAATATATATTAATTTCATACATCATTTCATCTTCATTTGGATAAACATTAACATTAGTAACATTGATTCTAGGTTCGTATAGTCTAATAGATACCAAAATTGTTTCCCCAATATTACGTGCGTAAAATTCATTCACTGGATAAAATAAAAATTGTTCTAAATTCAACCCATATTCAGGATTTAAAATTTTTTGTCCTGGTAATGTGGTAAATAATGTTTTTAACGAATTTTTTATAGCTTCTTCATTATAATCCAATACCAAATCTTTACGATTTAAAGAATGATATAATTGATTTTGAACAGTATATTGTGTTTTTAAATCTAAATGTAAATCACTATATATAATATCAACATCTTTTTTAAAAGATACTTCAAGTTGATTATCAACTTTTTTAATATTATCAAGTTTTATCATATAAAAATATTTATTTTAATATTTTTTTAATAAATAATTTATATATGGCAAAACAATTTAAGTTGTTAGTAGAAAATTTTTTAAATCGTGGTAATTCAGATGGATTTGCGATTCGCGATATCGTTAAATTAATTAATAATTATAAATCATCAAAACATTATAAAAATATGAACAAAATGCTTCAAAAAATGTTAGATGATTTTGCGTCAAAAGATTTTCCTATACGTGTAATTGATATTAAAACCAAAAATCCAATACAAGGTAATAGTATTAATAATTCAGAATCTAGAGGAAGTGAAGTTAGAATTGAAATTGCACAAGAATACGCTCCACATCGAACAGATAATTCAAAATCTATTTTAGTTCATCCCGATTTATTAGAAATTGTTGATACTAATTATCCCAATTTACCAAAACTTCCCGATTCGTATTATTATAAAACTAAAGAATATATTTCTAATATAGAAAATGAAGATAATGAACAAGAAGTATTTACACAAACAAGACAATCGGATGTCAAAAATAAACGACAAAATACTGAAACTTACTTACAAAACAAAAATATAAAAATTCCAACAGTTAAAAATAAAATTAAATCAAATATTGTTTCTAAAAATATGAAAATTCAAGAAAATGTCAATTTTATGGAACAATATATTCAAATATTAAATAAATAATTCATTCCATTTATTTATATTTGTATTAACAGTTGATTCAAAAACATTTAATTCCTTTTTAAAGCTGCTATTTATCTCTGATATAGCAGCTTTAAAATTATTATATTTTTTTGCGATAAATTTAGTTTGAGTACCAAAAATAATACCGTCTTGCATATTTTTTGTTGTATGTATTGTATTAGCAACATTTATATTCGGTATATTTTTATAATTATATAAATTATTTTCTAACTTATTAAATGACTGAAGATTTAAAATATCATTTTCAAAATTATCTGTTTGATTTATTTTTTCTGTTAATTCTTTTGGAATTTCAACTTTATTTAATTGTTGAAAATTACCCTCTCTATAATATTTTTCTTCTGTTTTATTTCCATCTTTAAAACTAGCAGTAAAAAATACAAATTTTATCGAATTTAAAAAATTATTAAATTGTTCAATAATTTTAATATTTGATATAATACCAATCATACCATTAATTAATTTTTCAATTTCGTTAATTACATAATTAAAAAAATCATCAAAATATGATATTATTAAATTATATTTTTTATTAAATGTATTTTGTATGTCATTTATTATATTTAATGTATTATTATAAACTAAATTAAAAAATAAAATTAAATGATGTTCTAAACTTTCGCCCAACCAATTAAAAAATGATGGCAAATATGTTATAAAATTATTAATTTCCTCATAAAATACATCAATATTTTCTTTTATTTTTTCAAAATATTTATAAACATAATATAATCCAGCAGCAATTAATGAAATTAATATAAAATAAACATATGCTTTGTTTTTTCTTTTTAAAATTTGATTTTTATTTGTTATATTATTAACATTATTAATATATTTAAATGATAATTGATATAATTTTTCATAAATTTGATAATTAACATCTTTTTTTATATCTTTAATATATATTGGAATAATTTTATCTGATTTTTTTAAATTATTATCAGCTTTATGAATAAAAATATTTTCTTTTTCATATTTACTAATTTCTAAATGTTCAATTTTATCTATTTCTACAGTTGGTTTTTTAATTTTACCTAATTGTAGTTTTGACAATATAGAAATTATTAAATTTATAGGCATTATTAACTATTCTTTCTTATTATATTTACATTTTTGGATGCATTTGTGCTATTTTCAATTTCTTTTTGTTGATTGATTAAATCATCATTATATATATTAAGAAAAGCATTTGCTTCGTTTAAATTAATATCATAATAATTACATATTCGAACATATTTAAATAATATATATTCTTTTTTTAATAAATCTTGATAATTATATGTAAAAAGTTTTTTTAAAAATTCAAATAATGTTACAATTTGACAATTGGCTTCTATTTCTTTATTAAAAAACGGAATACCTTTTAAAATATCATCATATTCTTTAATTTTTGATGATATTTTTGTTAAAATATTACTTGGTAATTGATCAATAATTTCTGGTAATAATGGAACTTCTTCATTATCAATTATAATTTGTTTTATATATTTATATGTATTATAATTTAATAAATCTTGTTGTAATTTTTTTTCATTATATAAGAAAAATTCATTAGGAATACCAATTTTAATAGATATATTTTCATTTACTTGTATAATATAGTCATTTATATTAATTTTATCAATATTATTAATAATATCTTCAATTTTAATACTATATTTACATTTATTTTTGTCGTTGTTTAATGAAAATTCATACACATTACGTGTTGTAATTATTAAATCATATAATAATAATTTTGTCTGTTCAAAAACATTAAGATTTGTTACATTATTTAATAAGAAATTAAAATATTTT